>MDTF01017040.1_pt1 | contig 17482 bp, 15 predicted proteins | sample 811191 | NCBI WGS metagenome assembly MDTF01 (sample SAMN05326649, study PRJNA326480) | marine metagenome | isolation source: seawater | place: Southern Ocean | collected 2011 | reverse complement strand
TTATAGGAAAGTGTGCAGTAATGATCTGCGGAATCCCTTATAAAAAAGCATATAATATCATTCAATAATGCATACAGGAGAAGCAGGGCTTGAACCCGCAACCGATGGTTTTGAAGACCATTACTCTACCAATTGAGCTATTCTCCCTTTTTCTCGATTAAAAACTTTAATTTTTTAAGACTTGTTTTTCAATTTTTAGATAATTTTTGTATATTTACTACATTGCGTTCATTTGAAGATTTTAAAGAATTAAAACTTGTATTCTTTGTTTCAATACCCTTTTTCTGGTAAGCGTAGATACCCGTATTTCGATCAAATAAATGCGTTGAAAGACCATTCGAATAAACTTCTTTCATTAGATAATTGGAATTTGATTTATCTAGATCTTTTCGAATAAAAGAATCTTTATTCCATAAATTTTGTTTTTTGTCAATTTTATATGATGTTTTGTTTCAAATTTGTTTTTTATTTTGGTTCATTATATTTTATCGCATTTGATATAAAAGTTAAATCTATATTTTGTAACCTGTTTTTTAAGACCAGTCTAAAGCTCCCTTTCGTCATTCGAAGATAAAACCCACCGTTAGAATAATTAAGAAACACATCATTCCTCAGAATCCAAAAGCATCAATCTTACGTAAAACTAAAGATCAAGGACATAAAAATGTCACTTCTAAATCGAAAACAATAAAAAGGATGGCTACGATATAGAATCGTACATCAAATTTGTTTCGTGCATCATCAAAAGGGTTGAAACCACATTCATATGCAGAGAGTTTTTCAGGGTCATTATTCCGCGGAGTAATGATGTATGATAAACCAAATACAACCGTAGATAAAATAACAGACACTAAAATAAAAATTAAAATAGCAAAGTATTCCGAATAGATAATAGTCATTTAATAATATTTTATAGTTAGAGTCAAAGAAGTAATGTAAAGCTTAACCTACTTTTTCTTCTTGATTTCTTTACGGATTATAAATTCTGTTTTAAAAATCTCACCAGTTTTTGTTTGTATTCGATCACATTTAAGTATACCCGAGCCTTTGTAAGGGTCAGGGCGTCTATAGGATTTGATTTGTGCGGTAGCCATTTGTAATGATTGTAAATTATTACTTGTTAGTGTAATAGGTTCTTTATCAGCTTTTGCATCAACAGGACATTGAATATCAACGTCATTTGGTATAGGATACATAGTAGTACCTGATTGACCTACTTTTAAAACTAGAAATTTTTCAAAGCTATTTTCAGTAATTTTTTTTGGTTTTACGACGAAAGCTCGATAACCGATTCCAATTAACTGAAGATTAACGAGAAATTGTTTTTCTGAAATTTCTTGTACAATAATGTTTTTTTTATTCTTTAGATTTCTAATACGAGTATCTGAATTAGTAATTGAAGTTATATTATTAAATACAGATTCTGAATATGAGTGTGTTTTCTTTTGTTTTTTTAAAAACCCCATCTTGATTTTATGTTATAATTTAAAAGAAGGAAAAATCGTCTGTCATAGAGAGTCTAAAAATGAATAAAAATATGTATCTTTTATATAAAATTAGTAAAGAAATTAAAGAGCAGTATTCTCTTTATGATAAATACGGTTTAACAACAAATTTACAATCGACTACTAATGAAACATCTAAAACAAAGGGATTTGTTCTTTCAGAAGAAATTAATACTACAAATTCAACAATATGTTCGGAAAAAGAAGAAAATCCTTCTACAAAACAAAATTTAACATCATTATTAAAACAAGCTTCTTTTATTTCTAGTGAAAAGGAAACTTTCTTAAGTATGTTTCAATTAAACAACACAGGCACAAAAAAGGAAGAGAATTCTTCGATTTCACAATATAAGTTAGGTTCATCTGAAGATTCGTCGCTTTCTTTAGTAGAAAGAAACAATTATTCATGAAGTTCTTCTCTTGGTATGTTTGATTTAAACTCTTTGCCAGAAAGTGTGAATTCAAAATCTTTCAAGGTGCCTCGAGATTTTAGCACTGACTTTCGAAATATAGAAGATTGAAGTTCTATTCAAAATCGTCCTTACGATAGCCTTACACGAAATAATTTTTCAGAGGTTGAAAACGATCTTAATTATAATTTTGGAGGTCCTGGTTCGAAAAACAAGAGTGTTGAGAACAAAATAACTGCTTTTAATGCTTTTTCGTCATTCCAAGAGTTTTATAACACAAAGTATTCAGGAGAAAATGTTTCCAAATTAAATTCTAAGTCAATAATGCCCGTTCTTGGGGTGGCAAAAAATTCTTTAAAGACTGAATTTAATAATTTAGTATCTCAAGAAAAATTTGTAAACCATTATAAAAACACGGTTTTAATTGAACAGGTTTTGAGTGAAGATATTAAAGGTATTTATAAAAACCGTTTAGAAACAGAAAAAAAGTTACGGTGATTTTATGGGTTACTCTCAAAATCTTCTTTTAACAGATTAATTCACCCTTTCAAGACAAACCGTAGTTTACGGTCAAAAAAAGGTATTAGTAGTTCAGTTATAGCAAAAATGGAATCTCGTCTCGATGTTCAACTGTTTCGTATGCGTTGAGCGCCGACAATTATCGCAGCGCGTCAACTCGTTCAACATAATCATATTGTTGTTTGATCTTATAAAAATTACTGTTCTTCATTATTAGAAGGTCGAAAAATTCCTGAAAAACAAATTTCAAATTATGAATTACAGTCTGGAGATATTATAATGTTAAAACCTTCAGCTATTTCAATTTTAGAAAACTATTGAAATATTTTAGATCAATCAATTACAGAAAATAAAACTAATCAAATAGGTAAAACTTTCTCATATAATTTCCCTTGATTTGTATTTCAGAAGTCTTCAATTTTGAGTTCCCTTAATAAACGTTGAAATGAGACTTCACAATCAAGTTCTTTAGAGAAAAAGGCTGTTTATTCTTTATATTCTGACATTGGTTCGCTTCAAGTTTCTGAAGATCTTGGTGAAAAATTAGTAGACTTAGTGGATTTTAATTTAAAAGAAAAGTCTTCAAGCTCTTCTTTTGAATTTATTGGATCTCCTACGTACCAAAATAAAGCTTCATTACATATTGAATATAATCCAGAAGGACTATTCCATATTTATCGAAAAAGTACAGACTTGTCTAAACTTAAATTCCCTCAATTAGATTCTTCTCAATTAAAGACTTTCTTATTTTCTCATAATTAATCTAGTTCTAATAGCTCAGGGGTAGAGCAAAAGACTGAAAATCTTTGTGTCGTTGGTTCAAATCCATCTTAGAACATAATCTAAATTTATTTTTTTTAACGAGACCTTAAAAGAATAATATGAATACAAATTTTAAAACACCTCGTGTAGGGAAACGAGCAAAGAAAGCAAAAGCTCCTTTATTAATAAGTTGTCCTCAAAAAAAGGGTATTTGTGTTAAGGTTTTCACAACTTCTCCAAAGAAACCCAATTCAGCTAACCGTAAAGTGGCTCGAGTACAACTAACAAATAATAATACTGTCAGTTGTTATATTCCAGGTGAAGGACATCGTCTACAAAAGCACTCAATTGTTCTTGTTCGTGGTGGTCGAGTTAAAGATCTTCCTGGAGTTAAATATAAAGCTGTAAGAGGTAAATTCGATTTTACAGGTATTCAAGCTCGAAAAACAAGTCGTTCAAAATATGGTACTAAACGTATCAAAAATTAGTCCCCTTCATCTAGTGGTTAGGATATTACCCTTTCACGGTAAAAACAGGGGTTCAATTCTCCTAGGGGATAAAAAAATAATTATATATCTTTAGCATAAAACAATTAAAACATGATATGGTAGCAAAACGTAGCCTTTTAATTAGTTTAAGATGAAAATCTTAGATGTTTAATGGCTAGTGAGAATGCTGACATGAGTAACGATAAACGATGTGAAAACCATCGTCACCGAAAGTCTAAGGTTTTTTAAGCACGGATGATCCGCTTAAAGTAAGACGGCCCCTAAGTATTATTTCGATAGAAATGTATAATGGGTACGAGAGTTTAATAAAATTCCTCGTCTTTTTCTATATGACAGTGTATATGATAAATGAAACGCTAATTGGATTGCTTTTTATTTATAATTACATTCAAGAAACAAGTAGAAAAAAAATACCGTACCTCAAACCGAAAATGGTAGACTAGCATTAGTATGCTAAGGTGATTGAGACAACTACATTGAAGGAACTCGGCAAAATGATTCTGTAACTTCGGGAGAAGGAATGTCTTAGTATAGAGAACCGCAATATTCTTGTAATATTGTAGGCTTTATTAAGATGGCACAGAATAGCAAAGAGCGACTGTTTATCAAAAACACAGGACACTGCAAAGATGCAAATTCTATGTATAGTGTCTGACACCTGATCAGTGCTTGGCTATTATAGATTTCCGCTTTCGGGCGACGATCTAAAGTACCAGTAAACATCGGCTGTAACTATAACGGTCCTAAGGTAGCGAAATTCCTTGGCGGGTAAGTTCCGTCCTGCATGAATGGTGTAACGACTCTTTGGCTGTCTCCAATGTAGACTCAGTGAAATTGAATTGGCCGTGAAGATGCGGTTTTCCTATAGTTAGGCGAAAAGACCCCGTGCACCTTTACTATAGGTTTATATTGCTAAAGTATCGGAATGATATAGGATAAGTGGGAGTTGATGAAGCCTGGTCGCTAGATCATTGCTTAGACATTCTTGAAATACCACTCCATTCCATACTAAAGCTCACTCTGTTAGTAGAGACCAGATGTATTCGTACATATATGTTGTAGACATATTTTAACTGGTTATATTTCTATTGGTATTTTTAAATACTTTAGAGAAGAGGACATTATAAGCTTGGTAGTTTGGCTGGGGCGGCAACCTCCCAAAGAGTAACGGAGGTTTATAGGTGAGCTCAGGTTGGTTATTATCCAATTTTAGAGTACAATAGCAAAAAAGCTCGCTAGACTGTAAGACCGATAGGTCGAGCAGGGAATATTTTATATATTCGTTTATAGTGATCAGGTCATTCTTTATGGAAAGGTGATCGCTTACAAGATAAAAGGTACGCCGGGGATAACAGCGTAATCCGGATTGAGAGTTCATATTGAAGTCCGGGTTTGCGACCTCGATGTCGACTCAACGCATCCTCCTGGTGAAGCAGCTAGGAAGGGTAGGGCTGTTCGCCCTCTAAGGCGTTACGTGAGTTGGGTTCAGAACATTGTGAAATAGTTTGGTTTCTACCTACTATAGGCATGAAAAAGAAAAAAGATTTGAGTCTAGTATGAGAAGAACGACTTGAGTGAAGCTCTGGTTAGTGGATTGTTGGGCCTCCAGCATTGTCCACAAGCTACCTTCATCAAACATAAGGGCTGAAAGCATCTCAAGCCCGAAGGTTACTTTATGGCTTCTTTTTGAATAACATTTTAGAGAAAAAATGTGGTTAGGCTGATTGGATATAGTTTGTAAGAACCTCCGATGAAGTACTAAAATAGCTAAAAAAAATAAAAATCATGTGCGTCTTTAAGCGAAAGAAGGCTTTTAAAAGGGCTGGGAGATGCTATTTTTTAACAGAGGAAAGAATGGGATTTGAACCCACGATATTTATCATATAACGCCTTAGCAAAGCGTCGCTTTAAACCACTCAGCCACCTTTCCTTTTTATGCAGTGAAATCAAAAGTTTGATAACATAAAAATAATTTATAATGCGATCTTTAAAAAAAGGACCTTTTTTAGATGGATCTTTAATCCGTCTAGCAACTCAAGTAAATACAGAAATCAAAAACTCTTTAAATGAAAACAATTCAACAGATAATAAAGTTATGAAAGTTTGAAAACGGCATATCTGGTCACGCCGTTCAACAATTCTTCCGGAATTCGTTGGGCTTAATTTTCAAGTACACAATGGTATGAAGTTTATTCCAATTACAGTTGTAGAAGATATGATTGGTCACCGTTTTGGAGAATTTGTTAGTACTCGTAAACTTACGGTACACAAAGAAAGAAAAGAAAAAAAATAACGTTATATTCTTACTTATAGTATTAATAAAATTCTGTTGCTTAAAACTATATATTAAAATAAATGGGATCTTATTTATTATTAACATGTATTGTACTTCCTTTTGTGGGTGCAGTAAGTCTTTTTTTCATCCGGGACGTACGTGTAGCACGTGATGTAGCTCTTGGATTCTCTCTTTTAACATTTCTATGTTCGATTTTTCTATGAATTTTATTTACTAACGACTTAGGGCCGTCACAATTTCAATTTATTACTGAAATTGAATGAGCTTCAAGTTGAAATATTCATTTTTCTTTAGGTATTGATGGTATCAGTCTTTTTTTCATTGTTTTATCAGCTTTCCTTATTCCAGCCTGTCTTTTAGTAAGCTTTGACAGTATTAAAACTCAGCAGAAAGAATTTATGATGCTATTTTTATTATTAGAAGGGTTTTTAATGTGTGTTTTCTCAGTTTTAGATTTAGTATTGTTTTACATTTTCTTTGAGAGTGTATTAATTCCAATGTTTATTCTTATTGGTGTATGAGGGTCAAGTGAAAATAAAATTTTGGCTGCCTACCAGTTATTTATCTATACTTTATTAGGGTCAGTTTTCATGTTAGTTGCTATTTTAGGAATTTATTCTCAAACAGGAACAACAGATTTACTAGTACTAAATACTTTTGAATTTAGTGAACGACGACAAATTTTGCTTTGATTGGCTTTTTTTGCGTCTTTCGCCGTTAAAATTCCAATGGTACCGGCACATTTATGATTACCAAAAGCTCACGTAGAGGCTCCAACAGCAGGTTCAGTAATTTTAGCTGGTATTCTTCTTAAATTAGGAGGTTACGGTTTTCTACGTGTAAGCCTTCCTTTTTTTCCAGAGGCAAACGCATATTTTACACCTTTAGTTTATCTAATGAGTATTATTGCTATTATTTACACTAGTCTAACAACATTACAGCAAACAGATTTAAAGCGAGTTATTGCTTATTCAAGTGTAAACCATATGGGGTTTGTTACTTTAGGACTATTTACTTTAAATCTTCAAGGTATTGAAGGAAGTATTTTATTAATGATTAGTCATGGTATCGTAAGTGGTGCATTATTTTTATGTATTGGTTTACTATATGATCGACATCACACACGAGAAATTGGTTATTACGGAGGTATTGTTTATTTAATGCCTGTATATTCGACTATTTTCTTTTTCTTTATTATGGCAAATATCAGTTTACCTGGGACAAGTAGTTTTCCAGGAGAATTTATGGTTTTACTAGGAGCTTTTCAAAGTAATACAACTGTATGTGTTTTTGCTATGACTGGAGTTATTCTTGGTTGTGCTTACAGTTTATGATTATTAAATCGAGTTATTTTTGGTGAAGCTAAAGCTTATTCTATTGAAATGTGTATGGATTTAAACCGTCGAGAAACTTATATTTTCTTACCGTTGATTTTCTGTACTTTCTGATTTGGTATTTACCCACCTGTTATTTTAGATGTTTTACATTTACCGGTTACAGCTATTTTATATCAAGGATTATAAACATGAAAAAGTTTTAATTTCGTCTTCCTGTTAATTCCATAAAATAGTATTTAAATTTTATGATTAAATCTCTTGTAGCTCAGGTGGTAGAGCGAGACGCTGTTAACGTCGAGGTCATTGGTTCAAGTCCGATCGGGAGAGAGTAGCATAAAATAACAAAAAAGCGGGTATAGTTTAATTGGTAAAATATTTGACTTCCACTCAAAGGCTGTCGGTTCAATTCCGGCTACCCGTTAAATTTGAAAGTCATTAGCCAAATTAACTCAGTTGGTAGAGTGGAGATTTTGTAAGTCTCAAGTCGTCAGTTCAATTCTGACATTTGGCTATTATTTAAAAAGTTTCCTAAAATAAAATATAAAAAAATAAGAATATTAAATGGAAGCCTAGGTATTAAGAGAAAAGGACGTTTAATAATACGAAAAGCCGTGCTAAATAATTTTACATTATTGAAAATAGCTATAGTGAAGGTAACAATACCACTAATGATCTACGGATTTCCTTAAGATGAAAACATTATCCATAATGGATTAAATACAGTCAATGTATTTATTATAACGGAGTGAACTGAAACATCTAAGTAACTCTAGGAATAAACATCAACCGAGATTCCGTAAGTAGTGGCGAGCGACTGCGGAATTAGGCAATCTCATTAATAAGAAATTACTCTTTGATAAATTCGGTAAATGTTTGGAAAAGCATGCCTTAGAAGGTGAAAGCCCTGTGTCTGGAATGAAGTTCAATAGTAATTTTGTTAATTTTTAATGAATAAAGTAAGGTGGAGCACGTGAAATTCTGCCTGAAGAAAGAGGGACTAGACCTCTAAGCCTAAATACTCCTTAATAACCGATAGCGTACAAGTACCGTGAGGGAAAGGTGAAAAAGACCTGAGGTATAATTAATTATTATACCAAAAGCGGAGTGAAATAGAACCTGAAATTTAATATTTACAAGCAGTCGGAGCATAATATTTAGATGTAACGGCGTACCTTTTGCATGATGGGTCAGCAAGTTTAGGAAAAGAGCGAGCTTAAATTTTGAGAAATGTAGGCGTAGAGAAATCGCGGATGAAATAAACCATTTAGTTCTTTTCTTAAGACTCGAAACCACGTGATCGAGCCATGGGCAAGTTGAAGTTCTGTAACAAAGGAATGGAAGACTGAACCCGTAAGCGTAGCAATGCTTTGGGATGACCTGTGGCTAGGGATGAAAGTTTAATCAAACGTGGATATAGCTAGTTTTTTGCGAAATCTATTTAAGTAGAGCGTGATATAACAATAATTTATAGGGGGTAGAGCACTCGTTCTGTGCGGGTGGTGATAAACTTTACTAAACAGAGAGAAACTCCGAATACCTATAAATTTATCAGCAGACAGACTATTGGGGATAAGCTTGGTAGTCAAGAGAGAAACAGCTCTCACCTCATATTAAGGCCCCTAAATGAAGGCTAAGTTAGAAAAGATAAGTAGAACTGAAACATTACCGTGGTGGGCTTAGAAACAGCCATCCATTTAAGAACACGTAGCAGTGCAGTGTAATAATTCTTAAGTTTTATTTGTCTAATAATGTAACGGGAATATAAGCTTTCTGCCGAAATAGAGGATATCAATTTAATAAAGTAGTAAAATAATGAGCTTTTTGACTAGCATGAAAAAACATTATTAATCATGATTCGTTTAAAAGAGCATTATTCAAATGTAATTGCTCCGGATTTATCCGTTAAGCTTAATATTACAAATAGTTTAGAATTACCACGTATTGAAAAAATCATATTAAGTTCAAGTGCTGAATTTGAATCTGGTCAAGTACGAGGAGTTATTCAAGAGACAAACGCAATTAAAAAAAAAAGTAAAAAATTAACAAAAGCACAACAAAATTCTTCTAGTAAAAAACAAGGAGTATCTGCAGCTATGGCAGCTTGAGAAAATGTACCTTATCAAGTACGTTCAGCTTTATTACTTATTTCAGGACAACGTCCAACGGAAAACTTATATAAAGTAACACGGCCTGGTCTTGATGTTCGAAAAGATCAACTAGCAGCTTTTCATACTACATTACGAAAAGATTCGATGTATTTTTTCTTAGATCGATTAATTAGTGAAGTTTTTCCAAATATTTCAGATTTCAAGTCTTTTCAGACTTCATTATTTCAGAAAACAACTTCATCTTGGTTAGATGATGGTTCGCAACTAAAATGATATTATGATTCACATTTTGATGGTCATGGAAATTTTCATATTGGTATTAAGTCATTCTATTCATTTCGTGAAATTGATCAAAACCCAAAATTTACTAAGCTAAATGGTTTACACATTACTATTGTAACTACGGCTAAGAATGATCGAACAGGACGACTTTTATTAAGTGGGTTTCAATTACCTTGATCTCAAAATAAAGGCTAAGTAGCATAATGGCAATGCAAGAGATTGCAAATCTTTTAAAGACAGTTCGATTCTGTCCTTAGCTTTTAAGAACTAACGTTATAAGCAGAATAGCTTAGTTGGTCAAAGCTCCGGACTCATATTCCGGCAAGAGGAGTTCAATTCTCCTTTCTGCCATAATATAGAACTTATTTAATAACAAAACCTATATTAGCTCGATTCGATTCTGCCAATTGGTGTAATTGTTGTCGTTGGTTCATAGTTTTACCTTGATTTGTAAGGCAACCATAAAGTTCGTTGGCTAATAAAAAGCTACTAGATTTAACAGCTTTTGTTTTTGTTCCTCGAATATTTTGAACTAATCAGCGAATGACTAAAATTTGTTGTTGATTAGGTGTTAGAACTCGTGGTACTAAAATAACTTTACCTCCACGTTTAGTTGAAACAACAGAAAGTCAAGGTTTTGCCCGATTAAGAGCAATTTCAAAAATTTCAAGTTTTTTTTTAGATTCTAAACTTTCTAGAAAAGAAGTGTTTTTTTTGCTTTTTGTTTTACCTTTTAATAAAAGTAGTTCTTTTTGAATTTTTGAGCGTAAAATTTCTAAGCTTTCTTCAAATAAGTTTGTTGCTACGGCCTTTTTACCGTTTAGCATTAGTTTTTGGACAAATTTATCTCGTAAGATAGAAAGATTATTATTCGATGTTGTAATCATTTTATGATTGTGTTTATTTTGTTAAAAGAGCCTGTAGCTTAGTTGGTAGAGCGTTCCCCTGATAAGGGAGAGGTCAATAGTTCAAATCTATTCAGGCTCATTTTATAAAATTAGTGTTTTAAAAAACAAAATATGCATTTAGTTATGTAGCAGAAAAAAATAATGCCAGCTTTAGACTTAATCGGTTTTATCCCACAAGTACTTCCTCTTTTCTTTATCTTTATCTTATTTTTCGTAATCTTATCTCGACTATTCTTACCTACAATTGGTCAAATTTTTGCTGTTCGAACTCAATCATCTGCTTTACCTACAGCAACAGCAGTTGCAGAGTCAACATCTTTAAAGACATCTATTTTTGCATCACCAGCATCTATGGAAGGAAAATCACTTAACTTTGGACCTAGCCTCCATTCTGTTCTTCAAACACAATTTTCTAAAGATATCTCTTCTCAGTTATCTAAAGAATCAGGATCTTCAGAAAATTCTAAGAAGTTACAAACTCTAGTTAGTTTTAAAGTTAAGTAATTTTAACTTATATTTAGTTAGGTTCTACTAAAACTCCATTCTGAACAGAAAGTAGTCTAAGAATCTCGGTGAGTAGTATCAAAGCGATGCAAAAAATGAGACTTCTCAAACGACCTCTTCTTTCGATTATCGAAGGTCATGTTATCAGTTATCCAACTCCATCAAGTATTTCATATATGTGAAATTTTGGAGTTTTAGCTGCTTTCTGTTTAGTAGTTCAATTAGTAACAGGTATCTTTCTTGCAATGCATTACGCTGCGCACGTAGACTATGCTTTCGCAAGTGTAGAGCATATTATGCGAGATGTACCTTATGGGTGATTATTACGATACACTCATGCTAACGGAGCTTCTATGTTTTTTGTTGTAGTATATGTTCACCTTGGACGTGGTCTTTACTACGGATCATACCGATCTCCCCGAATTATTGTTTGATTATTAGGAGTAGTACTTATTCTATTAATGATGGCTACAGCTTTCATTGGATATGTTTTACCTTGAGGACAAATGAGTTATTGAGGTGCTACTGTAATTACAAATTTATTTTCAGCTCTTCCTGTTGTAGGTAAGTATATTGTAGCTTGAATTTGAGGTGGGTTTTCTGTAGATAACGCTACTTTAAACCGATTCTTCAGTTTACATTATTTACTTCCTTTCGCTATTGCAGCCGCAACAGCCTTACATTTAACAGCTTTACACAGTCATGGATCTAGTAATCCATTAGGAACAATTTCAAATGTGGATAAAATTTCTTTTCATCCATATTTTACAGTTAAAGATATTTATGGTGCCGTTGCTTTTGGGTTACTGTTTTCTCTTTTCGTATTCTTTGCTCCAAATTATATGGGACATCCAGATAATTACCTTGAGGCTGATCCTATGGTAACTCCTACACATATTGTACCTGAATGATACTTTTTATGAGCTTACGCTATTCTTCGTGCCATTCCAAACAAGCTTGCAGGAGTATTAGCTTTATTTGGAGGTATTCTTGTTTTAGCTCTTTTACCTTTCATTACAGCTAGTACAGTTCAAAGTTCAGTATTCCGACCATTATATAAGATCGTTTTCTGAATTTTCATTGCAGACTGACTATTATTAACTTGATTAGGAGGTATGCCTGCAGAAGAGCCTTACATTACATTAGCTCAAATTGCTGGTCTTTTCTATTTTGGTTATTTCCTTGTTATTTTACCTGTATTATCACGTTTAGAGTACTGATTAATCCCAGTTCCTGTTAGTACAATTGAAAGCTAATAAATTTTGACTTTCATGGTAAATTTTTAGTAATTACACCTTAAAAGCCCACCTTCTTAAAAACATTATACAAAATTTAAACATAACATAAAACCATTTTATGACTAAATTAACAGTTAACCAATGTTTACAATCTCAATTGCATTTAGGACATTTAAAAAACGAATGAAATCCCAAAACATCGCCCTATATTTTAGGGGAGCGAAATAAACATCATATTTTTGATTTAAACCAAACAATTTTTTCATTAAATCGAGTTCTGAAAGTTGTTAAGCAAATATCCTCTCAAGGAGGTCAAGTTTTATTTTTAGGTCGACCCCCTGTTCAAATAGGTCAAGTTATGAAAAAATCCAATCCTTATGATCGTATTACGGAAGCAGCAGCTACAGCATGCGGTCAACCGTATTCAATTGACAAGTGAACTTATGGTACTTTCACAAATTGAAATCAAATGATTAAACAATTAATCCAAAAAAACAAAAAAGATTATTTACGGTCGGAAAAATTAGATGTTCGACAAATGAAGTTATATAAACGTTCACTTCGAAAAAAAAGCCAAGAAAATTATTATCGACCTGGTTCAGTTGATTGACCTTATCTAAAAGATACTTTCATCTCAGAGCTAAATTTCGAAGTTCATAAGCGTGAAAATGAAGCAACTCTATCAAAAGTTATGGAAAACACAAAACAAGCTTGTCCACTTCTGAATGCTAATTTCGAAGAATCGACTGATAACTTATCGTCAAGTACACAATTACTTACACAACGACGATTTTCAGTCCCGAGTATTATTTTTGCCATAGGCGTAAAATCTTTAGAACAACCTTTAAAAGAAGCACAGCAAATAGGTATTCCTGTCATCGCAGTTGTTGATTCAGATTGCGATCCAGCTCCTAATGGACAACCCTTTGATTACATTATTCCTGGTAACGATGATTCTATCCGAGCTTATGCACTCTACTCAAATTTAATTAGTAAAGCTATTCAAGAAGGGCGAGAAGACTTTACCCAATCAATTTATAATGACTGATTAGTAAAAAAATCAAATTAATTTTTAAGTTTTAAATTCGTTAAGCATTCATTGCACAAAAGATGAACTTTAATTTAATCTTGACAAACATCGGAATGTCAGCTTCTGTTTGCGCACATGACGCAACAGAATCTGTTATCCATTCTTCAAATCCTTGACAATTAAGTTTTCAAGACCCTGCTTCACCAACAATGGCAGGTATTGTAAACCTTCATCATGATTTAATGTTTATTATGACTGCAGTAGGGGTTTTTACTCTATATATTATGATCCGTGTTGTACAAATTTTCGGAGAAGACGCAGAGCATAATACATTAGCTTTTCGACAAATTTATAACTTACCCGATAAGACTGTACATGGTACAGCTCTTGAGATCGGATGAACTACAGCTCCAGCGATTATTTTACTTATGATCGCTTTACCTTCAATGGCTTTATTATACTCTATTGATGAAATCGTTGAGCCTACTATTACAGTTAAAGTAATTGGTCACCAGTGATATTGATCTTATGAGTACTCTACAGATTTATCAATTGATGGTGAACAATTAATTGAAGCTGAAGATACTATTACTTATGATTCTTACCTAAAATCTGAAGATGATTTAGAACTAGGAGAGCTTCGAATGTTAGAAGTAGATAACCGAATGGTTTTACCTATCCAAAAGCATATTCGAGTTATCGTTACTGCTGCGGATGTACTTCACTGTTGAGCTGTTCCTGCTTTAGGAGTTAAAATGGACGCTTGTCCAGGACGACTAAATCAGGTTGCTTTATTTATCCCTCGACCAGGTCTTTACTATGGTAACTGTTCAGAAATTTGTGGTGCTCGTCATGGGTACATGCCTATTTGTGTAGAAGCTGTTCCATTTAGTGATTACTGTACATGATTATGTAACAAATACTTTGGAGATTTATAATTAGATCTAAACATTTGTTTTTCTCTAGAAATTTTGAAAGGTTTAGAAAGTGTGCTTTAAAAATTGTTTATCAATAAATACAGATAAAGAATTCAAGTCAATTAGTGACCTCCTTCTAATACGTCGTTTGTGTATAAACAAATTAGAATTAAGAATACTCAAGCTTGAATAACACCTACCATAACTTCTAAGATATTAATAACAATAACAACAGCTAAAGCGAAAGAATGACCAATAAGACCTAGACCTCCTACTCCTAATAAGAATCATACTCCAATTGTAAGAATTTTTAACATACAATGTCCTGACATAATGTTAGCAAAAATTCGAAGAGAAAGACTAATTACTCGAGCTACATAACTTACAAGCTCAATTAAAATAATTAAAGGAGCCATTGCAGCAGGACAACCACTTGGTAATAACATTCGGATAAGGTAAATTCCATGGTGTAAGAATCCAATGATATTAATTACACCAAAAGCGAAGAAACTAATAAGGAAAGTTACAATAAATTGAGATGTAATACTATATGTGTATGGGAATAAAGCGATAACGTTAGCAGCTAATACTGTGAAAAATAATGTTGCGAATGCAGGGAAGTATTTTTCTCCTTTTTGTGAACCCATTTGATCACATACTACGTTTAAGATAAAACCGTAAACGATTTCCATAATTGATTGTCATCGATTAGGTACTAAGTTAATCTTGTATAAACCGAAAGAAAGGAATAATTTAACCATAACAAAAGATAAGATAGAAATTAGCATAAAGTTCGTAAATACTGGACCTGTAATTAATTGTCCAGCAACTAATCCAGTTACAAAATCACTTACTTGTGAAAAAATTTGACTAAGACCAGCAGATAGAGAACTTAAATCTGATGTGATTACTGAACCTTTTAGAGGAGATAAATCTAAAAAAGTAAATGGTAAACAAACAAGAGATCCAATGCTTGTAATGATAAGACTTAAATAAGTTGAAATAAAGATGTAGATAGATAAAAGACCTTTTGAAGCTAAAAGGAAAACATATAAAAGAGGAAGCATAATTCATGATCCAAACTCATATCACTTAATAGTTTGAGCTGCTGAAGTACTTAATCCAGCTTGAGCAAGTTCTGAAGTAACAGAAGCTGTAGGAAAAATGTATGCAGGTACAGTAGAGTACATATCTACTCACTGGTGATGACTTCAAGAAGTCACCTGCTCGAAAGAGTTAAGACCCCCTACAAGATATAGGAATTCACTTTCGTGTGCGATCGCAGGAAAAAGGCTTACTTGTTCTAACGAAGAAGTTCCTGTTGTAGATCCGTATGATTGCATAGATAAAGGAAGAATTTGAAACTGCTCTAAAGGAGTAGCACAAACTCATTGAAAATTATCGAATAAAGTATGAATATTCATATTTTCTGCAAAAGCTAAGACCTCCTTTACACAAAAATGACTTATATTGATTCCTGTCCCGGCTCTAGCCTTCTAAGCTAGTGGCGTTAAATAGCCGGATGGATGCCAAGAGGTTCAATTCCTCCAGGAGTTTTTTGTAAAACTACTTATTGATAACTTTACAGCATAAAAATGAGTCAAAAAATCAATCCTAATAGTTTACGATTAGGGGTTCAAAAGTCCTGAGAGTCCGTATGATTTTCAGACCCAACAAAACGAAAACAAACTTATACTAAATTATTACATGAAGATTTAGTTATTCAAAATTATCTTAAAGGTTTTTTTTGAATGTTCGACCTTTATCAAAGTCAATGTCAAATTGAACGTAAACCTAACGGTTCAGTTCAAGTAAATGTACATTTATATAAACATCAAAAAAACTTAACTCTTACACCAAAAGAGAAAGTGTTAAAAGAAGGTCTTAATTTAGGTTGAGTACCTTTTATCATATCAAAAACTTTGGGTATTTTATTTTCTAAAAGTAATACCGTGTTTAGTAAAAAAGAGTCCTCAAAACTAATTTCGAATCTAACGCTCTTAAATTTAGAACTCGTTAATTCATGAATTGAAAAGCAAAAACCAAGTAACAATATTTGGTCTTTTTTGCAAAATTGACCAAATACTCGTCTTTCCCAGCATTCATTTAAATCGGAGGATAAACATGGTCAATTAAAATTAAAAACATCTTCAACGTCTAACTATATCACAGATCAAACAAAAAACTCTTTCTTATCAGAATCCAAACCTGCGATTCCTCAGAAAAACTCTTTATTAAAAAAAAATATTTTGAATTCTTTACTTACAACACAAGACACCAGTAAGGCTAAATATGATACAGAAATAAACCGGTTCGAAAAAGATTGAGTTTCTTTTCTAGAGACTAAAAATTCTCTTAACCAAGAATCTTTTTTAGAAATTAAAAACTTAGAAAATTCCCCAAAGGGTAATAAATTTGACTCATCAGAAAATAATTGATGATCAAAACGTCAATGAGAATCACAAGTCTTTCTTAATTCTGCTTACAAAACGAAGAAAATTTCTTTAAATATAATACCTGTAAGAACAATGTTAGAAGACCCACGATTAATTGCAGATTATCTTGCAACTAAAATCGAAATTTCAACACCAATTCAAACAGTTTTTAATGAAATTATTCGAATGTTCGAAAAAGAAGTCCAATGTATTGGTCCTGATTTTGAAGTAGGTTCTAGCATTAAAAATTTGGAATCAAAAGATTCAGCCGGATCAACAGCATCCGTTCTATACCCTGATATTATCGTTGAGGGCTTTAAGTTACAATGTACAGGTCGTATTCAAGTCTACCCAAGATCAAAACCAGCTGAAAAAGCAGAAACAATTCAAATTAGTCGAGGAAGCTTACCTTTGAATACTATCTATGAAAATATTCAATATGTTCAAACGCATGCCACAAATGATTATGGTACTTGTGGTATTAAGGTATGAGTTAATTATGCTACGAAGTAAAAATCTTTGAATAGAGGCCTCAATATGTTATTATAAATAAATTTATATTGGTACAAAGACTTCATTTTCTATAATAAATAAAGACAATTTAGATTCAACTTGATTAATAATGAAAAGGTGGGTAAAAAGCACCTTTTTAACCCTTGATATGACTACCTCTACAGAGTGCGTTTCGGTATTTAGCAGGGTTTAGCCTAGAAATTTGAAGC
>MDTF01005752.1_pt1 | contig 17490 bp, 22 predicted proteins | sample 811191 | NCBI WGS metagenome assembly MDTF01 (sample SAMN05326649, study PRJNA326480) | marine metagenome | isolation source: seawater | place: Southern Ocean | collected 2011 | reverse complement strand
GAAAAAGATGGGGGGCGATAGAAATTGTAACCTCCAATACAACTGTAACGACTGCAAAACACCCTGAATGTTAAAAATTAAATGATTCTAATTCTTCTATGTAGTTTTTAGTTTCCTTGTAACCTCCTCTTTATTTATAAATAATCCATGGACTATTCCCAAAATACGGAGGACCGTCGTCTGAAGGCCTTTGAACTTTTCTCGAACGTTGTATCGACCAAATCAATAAGTATACTGTTTAACTGACGCTGCTTTAGAACTTCGGTGTCCCATTCGCCAATCATATCCCAGGTTGCATCAACCTTTTCTGACAATGGCGTTTCTTCCGGCAAAGACATTCTCAAACATCTTTGAATGATTTGATCAAAAAAGACGTAATCCAAATTCCTCGTATATTCCATGCTTCTTTCTTTACAGATGTTCAGATGGTCTAGATTAGACCCATCAGAGACTAACATGTCGTATATACTTGCCAGGACTGACCGCATGGTCTTTGTAGGGCCCCATTCCAGTTCGCGGAATATATGTAAGCATAATTCACCTCGGTGTAAATACGGGTGAAAGACAGGAGTCTGAAAGAATATCTCTGGAGGCTTATAGGGATATTCCGGAGGAAATTTACATCTTAACTTCAAATTCCTAAAACTTTAGACCTAAAACTTTAGAAAATAGAAAGTCCATTCCTAAAACTTTAGACCTTACGGTTGAAATGTTAAATCCTCGCAGTACCAATCGACTCCAGCAGTGGACCTGCCCTGTGCATTGAGGGTGACACTGAAGGAACCAGCGACAGTAATTTGCGCCACCACTGCTAAGCCGACAGAGCCTCCAGGTCCACTGTCCGGGTCCATTCGAAACACTGCGCCATTTTCAACGGAAAGGACGGATTCATCCGTCCAAGCATCAAAATCGACTCCAATGTGTCCCAAAGCACCGGCCGTGTCACCACCGGTTGGCCCAACGGTTAGCCATCCATCGAATTCGGCCCCGGGTGTAATGGACCAAAATACCGAGTTTGCTCCACCCACATTAGCACCAAAAGGAGCTGCTTCTTGAAATGAGGCTGGAAAAGACATGGGGTGGTCTTCTGTCCCATAGATGGCATACACATTTTCCTGGTCACCTCCCAAAACAAGAGAAAGTTGATATGTGGTACCATTTCCATCGGTGCTTGTTTGGACAACTTCAACTTCTGGGCATGTCTTTGTGGTCCGTTGCGTCCTAATTTTAGGCAACACCGATACAGAATCATGTGATGCTGATGAGTCCGCACAACCGCAAATGTCAAACGCACTGCGAATAGCGGTACATCTCGTGTCACTTTCGAATAAACAAGAGCACTGGTTTTCATGAAATAATGGTTTCAGCTCTGAACATTGGTACATCTCCTGAAGGACATCGCACTTGGTTCCGTAGGACGACAATATATCTAATAAATCATTAACGTTAACCATACCATCATCGTTTGTGTCGGTTCCGTAGCTCCCGACGCTCCCGAATTCCGCAAACATAGATAACAAATCGTGAACGTCCACATGACCATCATTCGTCACATCCGATGAGCACGGGTGTGTTTGACCGGCGGCAAATAATAAAGGTTGTACAAGTGCAAATAATAAAATCACGGTTTTCATTTTTTAAATCCACATTACTATTTATAGTCGTTTTTGTGAAGACGACGTGTCCAATTTACCACATAACTAGTCTTAGGAAAAGAACGGCGAAAACAGTTTATACATACGAGCATACGAGACGACATACTACAGCAGTCTGTCTTGGACATAGTGCTATATACTTTATTCATATGTTTTAAAATATTTTATTATCGACTCAAAACTTTTAAAATATTTTGTTTTAAAATATTTTATTATCGACTCAAAACTTTTAAAATATTTTGTTTTAAAATATTTTATCGAAACAAAATATATAAGTTGTATATTTATTCACGAGAATGTCCAATATCAGAGGCTATTATTTTGCCCTGTTTGAATCTGAGGGTCTCGAACCATTCTCTATACACGGACTTTGGCCACAATACGATCGAAACCATTGGCCACAGTTTTGTACACACAACACGTTTGATTTTAATCGTTTAGAACCAGATATTATAGAACGGCTACATCAACATTGGCATAGTTCAAGGGGCAAAGATCGGAACTTTTGGAAACATGAATGGCAAAGACACGGTACGTGTACGGGGATGACAGAAAATGAATATTTCAAAAAGGCTCTATGGTGTTTTGACCAAATTAAACAAAAAAAAGTTCAGTGGATATTAAAACATGAAATTGGGGATATGCATGTCATTCCAATTAGCTTGGACTGGAAGATCGGTAAAGATGACTGGCTCAATAACATTTAAACAAAATATTTTAAAAGTTTTGAGTCAATAATAAAATATTTTAAAATAAAACATTTTAAAAGTTTTGTATGGAATATGTGAAAAAATATTGTCGTCATCTGATATGAGTCCAGTATGATTATCGACGACCGTGAACATGATCTCATTGAACGATTGAAAGCAGAATCGGTTGAATTTACAGTCGAACGTTTGCCTCTTGGCGACATCAAGATAGAAAAGAATGGTCACATGGCTTTGATTGAGCGTAAAAGATCGGACGATTTTGCCGCGTCTATCAGCGATGGTCGTTGGAGAGAACAGAAGGCTCGTTTGGCGGCGTCTGGCGCGATGGTGATTTATATGATAGAAGGTAGTCTTTATGGTCAGAGTAAGCCTCCTGAGACGCTATCCTCTGCGATTTGGAACACGATGTTGCGTGACAAGATGTGGGTGATTCAGACGCGTGGTCTCGAGGATACCTCATTGCATTTGCAGCAGCTGGTTAAAAAGGTGGGCACTACGATTCGTGGTGGTACTGGTGTGCGTTCATTATTGAGCAAGCGCAAGCGCAAAGCGGAATCTGTATATTTGTTGATGTTGATGTCAATGGTTTCCGAATCTGTGGCCACTTCTCTGGTGACTGCGTATCCATCGTTGTCGTCATTGCAGACGCAGCTCCGTGAAGATCCATCGTCATTGAAAAGTATTCGCATCTCTTCTAAGCGTTGTATAGGTAAGAGTACGATTGCCACATTGACGAGACATTTAACTTGAATAAAAGAGTATATAAAACCTGTTAAGTTCGTACAAAATGTCCGGAATCGTTCACGCCGTGATAGTCGAGAAACCAAATAAAGATGTTGAAAAATGGATCAAGGCGATTATCTTGGTGCATACTGTGTTTACGTTGTATACTGCGTATTATTATGTGTTGCACCAGGTTCCAGAATATCGCTGGTGGTCTCTATTGATTTCGTGGTTGTTTTTGGGCGTGTTTGTTCCTCTAATTGGTGTTCGAGCTTCTGAGAGGGCTGATAAGAGACGTTTGTCTATATTCAGCGCCATCCAGATGTTTATAGGCGTTTGCAATGTGATAAATTTTTTGGCGTTTACGGCGGTATTATTGCAGGTGGTGGACTGGTGTTGTTCTGACGTGTGTCGTGCTGAGTTTGAGACTCGAAATCAAAGTTGTCTTGTGATATTTGCGAATGATACTTTGGAAATGAATGAATCGTATTGTGAGGATATTTATTTGAACATGGGTACTGCTCTAGGGTTTGCGTTGTTGGCAATGGTGAGTTGTATGGGAGGTTTGTCTGCGCGAAAAATGAATGAAGTCAAGTTAGCTGAGGTGACTTATGTGGAGCGCTTCTCTGTCGCGCGGGGTATGCCTTCTGTGCCTGAGGACGACGAAACTGTTTTAGTTTCTGTTACCGCAGATTCGGATGAATAGAGTACAAGAAGAATAGAAAAACTAAAGATCTAATTGTTGTATTTTCGCTTGTAAAATTTTAGCGTAATCTTTTAAAAACTCGGATCTCAATAATAAATCAGACTCTTGTAGGGGTTCTCTGGTCAGGGGATCTGTCCCTTTGGACCTAACCCAAGTCAATATGGACTGTCTATCGTAGTAATGGTCGTTGACGGGTGTTTTGACAATATCTGTCGTATAATCATTTAAAATGCAACACGTCATCATGTGTGTGATATCCTGCCATTGTGGTTTTTGGTCGTATTTCTCCTCTAATTTGCTCATGATAGCAATGAGAGCCTCTGTAACATTGGCAACGATGGCTTCGAGTATCATATTTGGCACAATGTCTTCGCATAATTCAATGGCGCGCTCTGCAAATTTTTGTTGTTTGGTTTGACGAATCATAAAACGGCAAACGTTTTGTGATACAGATGTCCGTACATCTTTTAAAAGAATTTCGATGTGAGAGATACGCGAATGTGCGCAAGCGTGTTCTAGGGGCAATCGTTTGTTTTTGAGGGGTATATTTGGGTCTAGGCCTTTATTCAGGCATATCTCTAGGTAAAATGCGGGTGCAGCCATCAAAGACTGCATGTGTGCTCTGGGAACTTCGTCCACTCTGGAGACAACTTCTTTGAATAACTTTTTGTGTTGTCGTCGTATTGCCGAAAAAATACATGCTGGTTCTAAAGATCTAGCTAATGAAACACACGCGAGGGCAGTTGCGACATGCATTTTACCTATGATCGTGAGCCATTCTGATACAGATGGCGTGTATCCCGATTCCAAACACCTTTGTAGGATGGTGGAGTCATTTCGCCGCAAAGCTTTTTTAAAACGCATTTCAATTAATCTATTTTTTTGTTCGATGGCAGCCTTTGATCTTTGAACGGGCTGCGGTTCCCTAGGTGGTGTTGAAATCTGAATTTTAGACGAACCGTCGGGAGCCAATCTTAATTTTTGATTCGATGGTCCAACAAACGTATCCGAGGAACTTCTAGATCGTTTTAAAGGGCCATTGTCCTGCAATGGGGTTGGGCCACTGGGCCGCCCCGTGCTTTGATGCCCCATTTGGAGCATAATTATATTTAAAAAATGAATGGCTTTATATACGTAGAAATCGGCTACGAGGTTCGGTGGTTGCGCCCTTTAGAGGCGGCCAATGAGAAGGCCGCATGTCGGGATCCAAATGTTTTCAATCCGATCCGTATTAAAGGATGTAATTTTAATTAAATGTGCGCGGCGCAGACTGAACATCATTTAGTTCAGTATGATTTTCAATACTACATTCGTATGTCAGAAGTTGCCAAAATCCTGAAAACTGATCTAGAGCGATTTAAAAAACAAGTCTCCAGATACGAATGGAACAAGCACAGACTCGAATGCCAAACCATTGACACTGAATCCTTCATTTCCTGCAAATCCGCCGTCAAATTTTTAACATGGTATCTCGACAAATCCTACAGATCATTACCATCCGTCAACGCTTTCAAACACGACCTGGTGAAATTCGCCAAAAAAATACCCAAAAGAGCACTCAGCAGATCAATGCGCGTCGAAATTGCCTATAGACAAAACTACACGTGTCGAAGATGTAAACTCTTTCCCATTCCGCCGAATTTTGAAGTAGACCACATCGTTGAATTACAAGACGGTGGGCGGGACGTTGCTTCCAATTTGCAAGCGTTATGTTCTCAATGTCACCGAGAGAAAACTCGACTAAACCGATTGCGAAAATCGTCTATATTTCGAGATGAAGTGACGGCCGATTATGAAAAGTACATTCAACCGGCCGCCACCGCAAGGGATCCCCCACCACCTAGAAATAATTATGTACATATGCCCAAAAGAAGACGTTTGTCGCCGGTTTCTGCGGAAGATACAGAGGAAGAGCTCGCGAAAGAGCCAGTATTCAGTAAATATTTTTTAAAAAAATGATCGTCGAATCCTTGATTTATGAATGTTAACGTATTTATGTGCATATTTTTATGTTCAAATGATAATTGTCTCTATTGATCCTGGTATTAAAAATTTGGGTTGGGCTGTGTACGACACAAGCGCGGGTTCCTTTAAAAGTTTTGGGCGTTATAGCTTAGTGAAAGATCATCCCAAGGCAAAACATACCAAGTATACTTTTCTTGTAAAATCTTTTATTGATGCTTCAAAGGCAGTCTTTGATAGTGCTGATTTAATCTGTATTGAAATTCAGATGACAGCCAAGTTTAAGGTGATAGCGGCAGCGTTTGAGTGTTTTTTGTGGGGACGCTCAATCATGATTTCGCCAAGATCCATGAGGTGCCACTTTAAGATCTCGACAGGCAATTACGCCAAAAATAAAAAGGCATCCGTCGATATAGTCCCGTCATTGCCGATTTCTACTAGTAATAAGCAATGGTTTCAGCGTTTGGACAAGGATAAGCGCGACGACGTTGCGGATGCGATGTTATTGGCGTTGTATTGTGCCGCCAAAGAGGCCGATTCAGAGACGGCCACCCGTCCGGTCAAAAAGCGCCGTCGAGTATATAAACCTGAACGTTGAGAGCGAATGTTACAGTATTTCTTGGCTGTCTTTTGTGTCCTCTGGTTTTATCGCGTTTGGATTCGCTTGTTTGCCCTCGTGTTTAGAATATTGGGTTGTGCATGTTTGCCCATTCGATGTTTGTACCGGATACATTTGCCTCTTCTTGATTTTATAAAGGCAAGATATGCAGAAGCCGCCGATATAGCCAAAGATGCGCGCATAAAGGCTGAGAAGGCCTCCTAAAATACCGATAGTGGTGAAAAGGTCGTCATCCGAGTGCCATTGGTCCCATCCGTATGCGACGAGTATGCCTGCGCATATGGCGCCACCAATTTGTTGAACTCTGGTGAATACGATTTGGAATCTTCTTCTGAGTTCTGGGTCTGCATCTCTAAAATCTTCTAGGTCTTCGTATGTGAGTTTTCTGCGATGCATTCTTCTTGCGCAGGACGGGTGTAAAACAAAGAATAGGTATGTGATGGTGACGGCCCCCGGAATCATGAACAATCGCACGCGACATTCTTCGAAAAGTAGTAATGATAAAAACAACAGTATGGTAAAATATACAGTTACAGCCAAATAGCGGTTTCTTATGGGCATTCATATCGCAGAGTTAAATCTATAAATAGTCTATATTTCGTTTTGCCTTTTATCGACAATGTAATTTAAAATGCGCATGTTTTTATTTAAAGTGACACTTCATTTACAATTTCTTTTAATTTATTGTAATGATCTTCTATGCTAGAGGCAGTCTTTTTCCATTGGCGTAAAAAACGAACAAACCACTCATGTGTATGTTTTTCAATCCCAATGGGACTTTGTTTAAATCTCACGATTCTATAAAAACGCAGTTGCAAGCCTTCTATGGCGGCCAATCTCGTTTCTTCTTCGGATAACATGAGTGCGGCCCCTTTGAGGGCGTCGTCGTCTAAAATATCTAATTGTCGTATGGTTTTCATGGCTTTGTCTCTGGCCGAGGTGGACTGGGATTTTGCCTGTATCAAGTCGCGACACCATTCCTGAACGCCATTTAATAGATTTTTCATCATTTCGTCGGTGAAATCTGCGGAATCTCTTTTTTTACCAATGAGGTCGTAGACTTGTTTGAGGAGCATATTATATTGATACATTTGTTTTTTTTGTTTGGCCATTTCTCTGGCTAGGAAAGAGAGTCTTTCGTAGTGATCAATTTCTGGCGGGTTTCTTTTTTGTCGTTTTTTGGGTGGCATTGGTTCGATAGCCATTCATTTAAATAGCCATTTCTGAGTCCGTTTCGGGGACTCGTTTTTTGGCGTTTACTCCAGAAACTAATTTGACACATACCAATGGAATAAGGTCTAAGAAATTGCACAATAGCATTAACTTCCACAAATTTGTGAAATCGGTGCCCGTCACACCAAACATAGTCGTTAATAGAGAACCCCATTCCGAGGAGACCACGTCTCCAAAATTCGTAATGGACATTAACAGTGCGTAGAGGGTTGCCTCTACACCGACGGGACACACGCGCGCCCCAAGCACTACCATAGGCATCGATATGAACTGACCGACGAGTGTAATGACCACCCTCTCCATCGCTGCAAATATAAAGTCTGGGATGCCCCATTGACGATTGACGTGCAATACTAATAATAGCAGTGACTGTTCAAGGACGAATGCCGCGGACAGTGCCCATGTGAATATCTTTGGAAAGGATACGTTTCTGAGCCATTTTTTATAGACAACTGTACCGGTGATGGATACGACATAGCCCATGACATCGAGTGCGCCAAATTCATTGGGTGTGAATTTGAGTTCGCGTTCGTAAAAGAAAGTCATGGCCTGACCATAACCTGGCGTCACACAAATCATAAATATGAACAGGGCGGGTTTCCATATTTCTGGCAGACGGATCGCCGTCCATAATTTACCGCTCGTTTCGCGCCAATTGCCGCCGCCGGAAGAGGGTTTGTCAGGAATACACCAAGATACATATGCGATGCCCAATGGAACCATAGAATTCAATAAAAATACTTTTACGGAACCGAGCCAATCATAGGCCAACGCGCCAAAGGCGGAAGCTAATAACCCCCCTGTGAAACGCATTATCCACGCGTGAGATTGGACAATGCCCTTATTATTATCGTCTTCGTCGCGCGCCACCTCAACCAATAATGAATCGGCCATGACGTCTGCAAAACAGAGGCCTGCAGACGAAATAGTCATGACCAACGTAATCACAAATTCTTCGTGCGGTACAAAAGGTAACACGATCCACATAAAACAACAAATGAAGGAGCAAACGATCATATACGGCCGCCTTCGGAGACCTCCAATCGGATATGAATCTGAAATGAATCCGTAGACAGGCTTTAAACACCATGGTATGGCTGTCACGCCCATGATCGCGGCCATCTGCGCGGGTGTTACATTGACGTCGTCCATCATCCAAAATCGCATGGCAACCGATGGAAATTGAAAACAAAATCCGAGCAAAAGATAAAAGAGTAGTAGAGGTAGGTGTTTCATTCACAATCTGAATAAAAAAGGAAATACATTATTTTGACTTTAATTCTGAGGATTTTTTCAAGGGCAGGTTTGCAAACGCCTCCTTTGTCCATGCTATTTGTTCTCCCTTTTGGTAATAAATGGTGCCTGTTTTTTCGCATTCAACTCGAATGATTTTTACGGGGCCGGACGGTACTTTTGAAGAATACGCTCGAAACATTGACAGTTAGTTCAACGACTTTATATACCGTACAACGGACCGGGATGCAGCATTCCTTTCACTATCTCAGGGGGGCCCATCTCTTCGTACAGTTGACTCAGCTGGCAAAATACGCGTCTGGCGCGAACGCTCTCCTTCAGTTTTATGGTGCGCCTCTGCCAACGACACCATCTTCTCAAAAAACGTTTTAGTACGAACTCTGAACGCCATCGCTTTTCCGCCGACAATAAATAGTTATGAATAATGGCCACTATCTTTCGTTTTTCGGGATTGGGGTTACCCATACGCCAAGACCTCGCGAGCCAGTCTCTTACCTTTTCAGAGGGTCGCTGACCCCATAGTTGGCAGTAGGGGTTCGTATTTTGCTCCAGCAATGATAAAACGGTGTCACGGCTGGCTGACCGGACAGCCTCGAAGAGGTCTGATTGCGAACACATTTCTAGAAACGATACCGTTTAAATAATCGAATACTAAGTATTTAGCGCGTCTATTGTATGTCCATGTATTTAAGGCGAATGGTCTAGAAATATTTGATGCCATCTTTCGAATGTCCAATATGTTATCAAAATAGGAGAGCGAAAATGACCTTGGAGTGTGATCACTTTTTATGCAAAGAATGTTGGAAAAAATGGTCGAAAAGAACACAATTTTACTGTGAGCATATGGTGCCCGTATGTCCTACGTGTCGGCATCCGCAGGGATTACGCCAGCAACCGTCAGTGGATTATCGCGTGCTTGCTCTGCTGGTCCTTGCGTTTCTATGGGGTTTACAACATTCCCCGCCGACAACGCCTGCCATGCCTGCATAAACTCCTCGGAAGGTCTTTTTGCGCGTTTACTGGGTCGGCGGGCGTTATAACTCGCACCTTCTGTGCTTGCGACCCATTGGACGGGTTCAACATACTCCATTTCCGGTCCCTTTACAATATACGGCTCCCAGGCATATGCCGCCGCCAAACATCGTCGAGACGCCAAATTTGGCGATATCTTCCTCGGACCTCTCGATTGTGAATCAATATAATAGAGTTCTTGGGAGCCCTCCTTTTCTTCGGGCCGTAGACATGTAAAGTGTCTGTTCATCGGCTGATGCACGATCATTCCGCGAAATTCCTTGTCCTGTAACAACTCTGAAATCGTGGCACCGACCCATTCGCGCTCATTTTTGGAAGAGATGGCCGCCTCTACTGTATATCCATGGCGCACCAACGTTTGAAGGACCGCCTCCACACTCCAATCGCCCCCAAACGATTCGTGATTATGTATATGGTCCCCGGTTTTTTCGTGTATGTCTTTGCAAGTGTCGTGCATGTCTTGATTCGTAATCTTGGCGCTTTTGAACATGTTTTGAATGGCATGCAATCCACATTGGTTTGTTTTTTGACGAACAAAAAACATGATCTGACCTTTTATGGTATACTTAAATACAAAAAAATATATGTTTATCTTATTTTTAAAAGTTTATTTTTTGAGTACTGCCATCCGTATATTTGATTATAATATACAAAGGCGATGGGCTAAAAAAACGCTTTGGTTTCCCCAAAAACACAAATGCAATGGTCTTGTCCGAAATGTGGACACCGCTGGCGGTCAAAGTAAAGCGGATTTCCGGTAACCCCGTTATATAAAACTGGCCGTCGCTCTTTTCTACAGCGAGAACTAATTTCTCACAATAAGACGTTTCCATTTTTTCACCGTTTTCCAGGCGCCAATACGGCACAATGGTCTCGTTTTCTAATTTATAACAGATCACATTGCCGTTTTTGGGTCTACCAACTATGAATAATAAGTCCGGATCATCGCGGCGACACCGACGTCGGATCTCTGGCATGTTTTCGAACAAGGACATTCGTAAATACAGTGAACATTAAATACCATCTTCCTCAAAATCGTGATGAACTTCCTTCCAGATCGGAAAGTTGGCCACTCCATAGCACCGACGTTTAAGTTTATTTACTTTCGACTGCATAACATCAAACGGAACATTCTTCAGACGGAAATTCTCCAACACTTCCAAACACAAATTCCAAAAAGAACGATTAAACGGAATCCGCCACATACGTGTCAGCAACGGCGTCCAAACCACGAATAGCGTCTCGGAAGTCTTTTGGGCCGCCATCTCCATATGAATCTGGACCATATAATACGCGGCTGGCGTCTTCCATTTTTTTTCGACAATAGTTCGCATTTCTTGATGCGATTTGCCGACGCCGCCTCCAGGGCATTTGATTTCAACGTTGGCGTGCCATGCCACGTCCCCGGCACGCAAATTCTCTTTGGAAACGCGCTCTTCGGAGCCAGACTTGAGGACAATAATAGCCCCGTCCGGACTCGAAGCATAGATCTCGTTGATAGGGATCTGGGGACATTCGAAAAAGTGTACGCCAGGTATATGGTCTACGATGACTTGGACGGCCGTATCTTCGTGTTTGGACCCCCATGCCATTCTACTGCGCGCAACGGCGTCAAAATTTTCGACGGCATCCCCAAACCATTTTTCGAGAATTTCGTCCCAATCCGATTCTTGTTTAAAGTTGAAATAGAGATCTCCGGGCTTACTGCCGGTAATTCTGCCCTTTCGTCCGTCGAGCCATTCTTGGGTGCCTTGTTCGGGCATAGATAATCCTTGATCCGCCAATGAATATATTCTACTCATAATTTATATTTAAGTGCTACCCTTATATGCAACAAGACATATGGATCGATCATATTCTTTACGTATTCCACAAAAGCAAGTAGCAAAACCCAAAAGACGGAAACGAAAGGTGATCCAAATTCCAACGCAGATGACAAGTTCTTACAAGTACCGTTGTTATCAATGTTCAGCGGACGTCTATTTCTTACCCGGACACGAACTAGTATGTGGGACATGCGCTTCCCGGATCGTTGAAAAGGTACGACTCGTCGCCCAAAAACGTGTCATCGCTGCGAGATAGTTTTTTTACACTATTTCTTGCGTCTCCTTTTTCACAAAATGATTAAATTTTTAGTGGGCATGGCCACTGGCTGGACTGCCGCACGAACGATCAATCCGAAGATAGAATCTCCATGGAAACCACCTACATATGAAGAATGTATTTTACTCGCACAAAAATGCAAAAAAGCGGTTGAACATATTACCGAGAAATTAGAACAAGACGATGAACAAGATGAGTCAGATAGTAAAAATAATTAAACAATATCACCTTTATAAATACCAGAATGCTTTCTAGAAAAACAGATTTGTTCATGATTTCGACACTTATATTTTTTTTAACAATGTCAACCATATCGGCCGAACCGCTCAACGTGCAAAATGCGGTGGACCTCGACGAGGACAAAGCTACTTTTTCGGCTCCGGACAGTGCCACATTGAATGACGTCGCCATTGCCTCGACCACCAGTGCAACCATTCTGTCGGCGGCAGCAGAGCCGGTCCCAAAAGTAGACGGTGTTGAACCCTCTTCGTTGCCCTCCTACGGGGAGGCATCGGAACAATCATGATCATAGGGCAACATTTTGGCACCGAAGCAGATCTGGACCAAGTGGTGTCCATAGGTGGAAGGGCGTGCAAAGAGACCAAGTGGATATCCGTCACCAACTTGGAATGCATTGGCCCCGCCTCGTTCACGAATGGTACCAAAGCATTGGTGCAGGTCAATGTCGCTCAATCCACTTCCAAAGACAGCGACGGAGTCACCGTGGAATACGTAGATACCAACGATGACAACGATCAACAACAACAACAATCAACAACATCGAAAACTGATATTTATAATGCTATTGATAACTCTAAAGACATAGAGGAATTGTTGCACATTCTTGAAAAATACGCCGTGTTCGGTCTCTCTTAAGAATTTTAGCTGTTGGCATCACAATTTTATATCTAATTCCGACGACGAACCCCTTGAGCTGTCCACTTTAAAATAAGCTTCATACCAGTTATGGCGGCCGATTTTATAGTGAGACTGTAACTCATAGTCGGAATCTATGGGGTCTTTACTACCAAATCTTAAAAAATAACCACTGCCGCCGCCCGCCGAACTTTTCACGATGGTGGACTCTGTCGTAATGGGCAGGATTGGCCTTTCCATATCAATCATACTCTTGATCTTGTCCATCGTTTCGGCAGAATGTTGTGTAGAAGCCCGGAAAATGTATTTGCCGCGCGCCCAATCGTAAATCGACACGCCATACTTGTGGTCTGTAATGTACGTATAGTCTAAAAAACCCTGGTCTTTGAATATATCCGTCATGAATGCGATGGCATATTTATAAAAGCTGGATTTATGCGAACATTGCAAAGACATATCTGGCGTTTCTAGGCCAATGACAAAGGGCCATTCGCTTTGAATTAGTTCGCATTTGTTCTTCATCTTTGCAATATATCCAGGTTTTCTACAAGTGACAACTGGATAAACATCCCCCGTACCTTCTAAATGCAACAGTGGTAAAGTCTTTTCGCACGGTTGCTCGGGCCATTGTTCATAAAGCGCGTCCAAAGTCACGGTGCCTTGCATTTTGGTGCGCCAAGCATGTCGAGGGTGCAAAGCAGCCCAAATATGATTTCTATACGCCGCGTCATAGGTAATGTATTTACTGTGAGCTTCGGAATCTACAGCGCCTTGCTCAATTGTCGGTATGTACATGTGCAAAATACAAGATAAACAAGACATCAACGAATCTGAACCTGGTTTGATCCATTCGCGTATTTCCTTGCACTGTTGGTAGACTTCGCGCGCAAAATCTTCACAATCTCCCGTAAATGACAATCCACCTTTAGAATCGGGCTCTCTTGGAATAGACCATCTCTCAGTACCCTTGGGCGCCGGCAATAACTGAACATCAGGTGTGTAATACGTGTCTAGGCGTGCATGCAATGTAACTGCGTCTGCGACCACTGCCAAACAGCGCAAATGCTTGGATTTCAAAGAATTTGACATCAAATCACACAGACACGACCTCCAGTCGGTAGAGGACATGCAATTCCTAGCCAATGCTACTACAAGCCGTTGTTTATGGGAACGAACAGCTTTTGTAAAATCGTCCTCCAATGTGGTCGGTATCATGCAAAATGCCCCCGAAGGTAATGTCACGCCCATGTGATTTACATAATAGGGAGAATGCACGTAATGTAACCCATCCACGATCGATGGCAACCCCCGTGAGCTAAAACCTTGGATCCATTTCAAATTAGCATCGGCGGCGCTATACATTTCTCTAGAAAACCCCTCGTTTTGAACGCGCAAATGCCGCAACGTCAGTGGACACGACATTTCAAACACCACCGATATCTGACCAGTGCGCAAAGGCTTTCGGGAAGAGGCGTCCCTCACCACAAAGCGATATTCCTGGTCCGAGACTGTAGAAAGATCCACGACAATAGAACCCAAATATTGTGATACTTGTTGTGAATTGTCGTTTAAACGACTACAATACATCTGACCAATCAAAGCCATCTCAGACGGCGTTTCCTTGGACACTAGCTGCTGAATTCCAGTGTCTACTGACGTCAATGTTAATGACCGAGGAAACGTCGGCACAGAAAGAAAAAAGACCACAAATGGTTCAGCAACAACATTGCTGTAAATTTCTGTACATCGAAAACGTATCGACCATTCTTTTTTTCGGGCGCTCATCGGGGACATCCTCAACGCGAAGACGCTTAAATAGTCGTGAACTCCGGCAACATAAACGGAGCCACACAAATCGCTGCCGAGATGACATCCGAGACATGTCCATTTTCTGAAAAAAATCTAAACAATAATGTTTCAAAAATAAATACATAATCTTTATAGATGATCTATACTCAATCCAATTTACTATAGATTGTACCCATTCATCGGAAGCAACGCGACTATTCAGCTTCACAGCCCAACTCAACAAATAATTCAATCCAATCTTTTTCCTTGGACCGCAGCCAGGTACAACGAACGGTAAAAATTGAGCACGTAAACGCCAAGCCTCTTCGTCATAATAATGCGCGCGGTTTGTTTTTCGAAATGCGACAAAATCTAGAGTGTCTAAATAACGTTGAACACCACGATCGATAGGAAGGGGAAAAGTCATTACTTTAAACACGTAGGACGGACTAGATCGTGTTTAAAATATTTTGATTTAAAACATTGACGTGACTGGTTATAAATGTCGGTCTTTGTTTACAGTGATCTGGGATTGGCCATCGAGGGCCCGCCCCATCATACCACCCTGACTCAGAACAAAGGGCCAGAAAAAATGTTAGCCAATAAAAGTCCATATGTTTTAAAGAAAAGATACTTAAGTAGTTTGACAGTCAAAGATCATATTCGTGTCTCAAATTTTCTGATGCCTGTGGGTATTGAACCAAGTCGAATATTAACTAAACATCCTGATTTTGAAACAATGTCAGATGTTATTGTAGGTAATGTACGAGGTAAAAAAGTTGTGTCAATGGCAGATGGTGGTGATCTTGATGAAGAGGAAGCAGCTTTTTAGAAATTTTGAAACTTCAAGTTATTTTTTAAAAAGCATGAAAGATGAAAGATCTTGTATTACTCATATCTCATACCTATATAAAAAAAAGAAGAAGAATTTTCTAATTGTGTCTATGTTTTTTATATTACCTGTATTATTTTTTAATGGTTTGTACCAAACTATAAATACCCATTGCACTTGTAATAACTGCAAACACCAACATAAAATAAGCATACATATTATGACTGAAATGCCAACTGAATGGTGTAACGTTACGATCAAATTGTTCATTGCATTGTTTTTTTGATTGAATCTGTAGCAATGCAGGGAAAACCATGACTAAATTGACACCAAACAATCCACAGATACCTACAATGACATCAATTTTAATCATAAAACAAGCACCAGCGATCGACATCCATATAATTGCCCATCTACTCAAAACTTTAACGGCAGCACCGTCGGGTTTAGCAAAAATTAAAACACGCATGGAAGAAGCCAATGTATCGGCATACAAGACAAAAGCAGAAGTCACCGACACACAAGGGTACAACCGTACTAAATAAGACAGCGATTTAGTAAAGACATTGCCGATTGAATTTGGATCCGAATTACCATTAAAATTGTACCAATCTAAAGTAATTAACGATTTGATACCGTCGGGTCCCGAACCAAAATACAATGCAGCAGTACATCCTAAAATTAAATAAATAACGCAAGCCGTTGACATGGCACTTAAAAATGTTTTGGGGGCTTGTTTTTTGTTGTCCATCAATTGTACCAAACCTGGTACACCACCATGTGCCATAAATGCAAACACAAAATTCATAAATGCACCACCAAAATTACCTATTGAAATACCCATGACTGGTGGTTCGTAACCAGTACTGTACGGTCCATGTTGTGGATACCTTCCATTCGATGTTGTAGTGGTTGTGGTGGTTGTAGTGGTATTTGGTTCTGAACTGGGACTGGGTGCATCGTGAGCTATGTAGGGATGTTGTGCTGCTTCTACTATTAAACTAGTAATCATTACAAAGATGCAAGACATGGCTAAGATAGATAAACCGGTTTGTAATTTTTTTTGATCGGATAAATCGAACAAAGAAGCAAACATTGTAATGATTAAAAACAGTAACAGGTACAATTCATACATGCGATGGCATTCCGGTGTCGTGTTGAACAATTCTGTAGATAAATCACAATGTTGGTCGGGTACAAAATAAGACAATGGCACTGTTTCAGTCAAAGATCTGGAAAAAATCACGCCGTAAAACCACATTGAACCCAAGGAATATAAAAATAAAGAGGCGCTATACATGGTACCAGACCATTTGCCTAAAATCATAGTGGACAATTGGTTGATTTCTAAACGTCGAGATGAAATGCGAAACAAATTGGGTCCTTTGTTTTCAGGACGATCTGCAATAAAATCAGTCCGCAAAGGTGAATTGCTGTTGTTTGCGACCGTTTCTTCTTCATCCATTCTTATTAACGCTTCTGCTCTTCCTAATACTTCTACTAACCAAATCATGGAAATGGTAGCCATCGTACAGGTAAAAATCATAAATATGGCTGAACCAATAACACCGGCTTTGGAAATGGTGAATGGTAAAGATAGAACACCTGCACCAAAAATGTAATTTAAAGTAAAAGCAAAAGCAGTGACTGCACCTAAATTAGATTTCTCACGTTGTCCTACACGAGCGAGGTTGGACATTCTTTTTTGAAGGACTGCCGGTGTAAATAGAAGTTCTGACAAATCATTTTCGTGGTTGTTTATACCGGGATATTGTAACATGTCAGTCATTGTAAGCCACAATCCAGACAATGTCAGCTGGATAAAATGCGAGTTGAGAGTGTCATTTCATAGAAAATTGTATCACCCTGTGAGAAATATTAGAACGTAGAACATAATAATATATATCAACTAATAGTATTCTTGTAAAAGTTAGTAATACAAAACAATACAGATCAATCTCCAATTACATTTTTTTACAAGAAACCACCACAATCTT
>MDTF01011204.1_pt1 | contig 17496 bp, 18 predicted proteins | sample 811191 | NCBI WGS metagenome assembly MDTF01 (sample SAMN05326649, study PRJNA326480) | marine metagenome | isolation source: seawater | place: Southern Ocean | collected 2011 | reverse complement strand
TTATTAATAATAAATATTCATTTTAGACTATTTTTTAAAAAGAAAACTAAGCTTTAGTTTTTTTTCTAAAATTTCTTTATCCCTAAGTGTGTCCATACACTGCCAAAATCCCTCATGTTTATAAGCCACTAATTCCTTTTTTTTGGTTAATTTTTCAAATGGGTCTCTTTCTAAAAAAGTTTGATCATTTTTTAAATATTTTAAAAACTTTTTTTCAATAACAAAAAAACCGCCATTAATCCAACCTTCATCAAGATTATTTTTTTCTTTAAAATAGTTTACATAATTTCCTTTAATTTTAATTGCACCAAATCTAGCAGGAGGTCTGACCGCTGTTAACGTAAAAATTTTTTTATTTTTTTTATGAAAATTAATTAATTTATTTAAATCTATATTTGATAGACCATCTCCATAGGTCATTAAAAAAGTACCTTTTAAATATGGCTCTAATCTTTTTAATCTTCCCCCTGTCATAGTGTTTTTTCCAGTTTCTACAAGATTGATCTTTATATCTTCAGAGAAATGTTTTTTTAAAAAATATTTTTTTAATTCACTACCTTTATAACCAAGTGCTATATAAAATTCTTGGTGTCCATAAGATATATAATGATCAATTATTCTGTGTATTATTGGTTTGCCAAGTATTTTAACCATTGGTTTTGGAATGGTTTTTGTATATTCTGATAATCTAGAACCATATCCACCAGCTAGTATAACCACTTTCATAATTTTATCTTATACATACATTCTTTTTCTAAATTGTGTGAGATATATTTTGAATAAATTGAAATTTGTATTTTAAAGTTAATTAATTAAAACTCACTAATTACCTTAATTTTATTTAATTTTAGATCTAATAAAAGCAGAAAAATGGTCTATAAAAAAAATTGTGACAAAAATAAGTATTATGATTGCTGACACCCTCTCATACTCAAACATTCTAAAAGATGATTGTAGTTCATAACCTATTCCACCAGCTCCAACTATACCCAGCATTGTAGCCATTCTTACATTTCGATCTAAAATATATAAATTATTTGCTACAAATGATGGTAAGATTTGAGGGATAACACCAAATGAAATAATTTGGCTTTTAGTTGCTCCAGATGATTTGAGCGCATCTATAGGACCTTTATTAATATGCTCAATGTCCTCAGCATAAAATTTTGCTAAAAAACCCATTGTATGTAAGCCTAACGCAAGCACACCAGGCATTGCTCCAAACCCAATTGCAATTACCAAAATCATGGCAATAATAAATTCTGGTATTGCTCTAAAGAATATTACTATGGTTTTACAGATAAGATATACAGAATAATTAGGCGCTAAATTTCTTGCTGAAAATAATCCTAATGGAATAGATAAAACTATTGCAATAAAAGTACCTAAAAAAGCAATTTCGATAGTTTCAAACATTGCATATATTAATCTATTTAAATTACTAAAATCAGGAGGAAGCATTCTTGATAAAATATCACCAAAATATTTTAAAGAATCTGAGACTAATTTAATAAAATTAATCTCTAAATCCTTAACAGTAAATACTAAAATAAAACAAAACAAAACTATAGAAACAAGAGTTTTCCAAGACCATTGTGGTTTTAAATAATTCTCAAGATTTTTTTTTTTATTATCAATTTTAAGATTTGGAATATTCTTTTCCATATTAAACGTATAATTTCTCTAAATCAGTTTTGTTAATATTATCAGATTTTTCATCAAATATAATTTTACCATCGAGAAGGCCTATCAACCTATCTGAGTATTTTTTTGCTAAATCTACTTGGTGAAGATTGCATAAAATAGTTGTACCAAAATCTTTATTGATTTTTTTTAATAAAGATAAAATCAAATTAGAAGCTTTAGGATCCAGGCTCGCAACAGGTTCATCAGCTAACAACAATAACGGTTGCTTGATTATTGCTCTTGCAATTCCAACTCTTTGCCTTTGACCTCCAGATAGTTCATCAGATCTACTGTAAGATTTATTAAGTAAACCAACAGTTTGTAAAGATCTTAATGCTTCAATTTTTTGATTTTTTTTAAATAAATAAAATAAAGATAATAATTTATTACTTGAACTTAAAAGACCTGTTAAAACATTATTGATAGCAGATAGATTATTTACTAAATTAAACTCTTGAAAAATCATTCCAGTTTTTTTTTGAACTTCTAAAATACTGCTATTATCTACTTTTATGTTATCAAAATATATTTCTCCTCCACTTATTGTTTCAAGTCCATTTATAGATCTTAATAGAGTTGTCTTGCCTGAACCACTAGGTCCTAAAATACTTACAAATTCTCCTTTATTAATTTTTAAATTAACACCCTTTAAAGCGGGACTGCCGTTCTCAAACGTTTTTTTAAGATCTTTTATTTCAAGCATAACAGTCCTAAATTAATTTAACTTTTATTATTATTTAATAATTCAATAACTTCTCTCAAAACATCATAGTCAGAATCTTTAACTTCAATATAGTGAGACATTTTTCCACCATAACCTCCTATTTCAACATATTTGTGAGCTTCTAAAATAGCTTTTTTAATTTTATCTCTATCTTCTTTTGGAATTATTTTTGAGTATGCTAATGGGGGTGGAGGAACTCTATCAGATTTGTGTATAATCCTGACATCTTCTTTTTTAAAAGTTCCATCTTCAATTCTTGCTTCAAAATTTCTAGAACTCATACCACAAACATCCGATTGATTATTTATTACTGCTAATAAACAAGCATCATGACTACCTGCATAAAAAACATTCTTAAAATGATCTTTATTTTTTGTTGAAAGATTGATTTTACTAATTTCTACCTGTGGAATTAAATCACCACTTGTTGATCCAATCGTATTTAGCGATAAAATTTTCCCTTTAATATCCTTAAATTCCCTTAGTTTACTATCTTTTTTAACAACGAAATAAGTGTAATATCCAGCATCTTTTTCTCCAGGTCTAACTCCAGCTGCAAAAGCTTCTGCATAAGCAATTTCAGCTGCTTTAACGTAAGTTTTACCTCCATACCAAGCTATATGAGCCCTACCAGCCCTCATAGCTTCAACAGCTGCATTATAATCTGTTACTTTAATTGTATCAATATTAAAACCTGTTAGTTTTTCAGTGATTGTAATTAAACTCTCATAATCACTTTCATCACCCTTTTCACTAGCCGGAACAAATACCATCATATAGGTTTTCACTTCAGCATTTAAGTTTCCAGAGAATAAAAATAAAAATATTGTAAGTATTATTTTTTTTATCATAATTTACTCTTTAATTAACATTAACTTTGTTCGCTTACAAGTTAATTATTAAGATATACGAAAGGTGAAATCCATATTGTAAATGTTAACTTTTTGTGAATTTTTTATTAAATCCTACTAATGCTTTTTTGTAATCTTCGACAGTATCTATTTCTTTCCAGCCACTTTCAACAATAACACAATGGACTTTAATACCAATATCAACAAGCTCTTGAATAAAGTCTGTTAAATAAGCTTTTTGAAAAATTTTAGCTCTTTGAAATGGTTTATTCCAATAAATCTTTTTTAATCGGTGAAAATGTTGTTTAAAAATTTCCGTTCCATGATTAGATAGTTTTATCATACCAATAAATTCACCATGAACTTCTTCTTGGCCTTTATTTATTTTGCCAATTTTTACTACTTCATTATTTGAATTAAATATTACATTTTCAGCTTCAGATATTGGGTGATCTTTACGACCTACATAATAACCCCTCCAATCTATGTCAACAACAACAGAAATATCATGGTCAGATTCTAATAATCTTTGAACTACAGATGAGGCAAATAATATATCAGAGTAAGAAATTATAATATTTCCATTAATAACTTTTTCAGCATAAAAAATAGAGTTTAAGATATTGTTATTTTTATAGTCTTTATTTTCAAAATATTTAATACCTTTATAATTAATTTTTTCTTTTTTATAACCCTTAATTAATGAGATATCTTTAATATCATTTTTATTATACGCATCTAATTGACGTTGTAATAAAGTTTTGCCACCAAAATCTAACATGCACTTTGGTAAATTTTCTGTATGTTTTTTTAGCCTACTACCTAAACCAGCAGCTATAATTAATGCTTTAGTTTTTGACTTATTAAATTTATTTTCAATTTCTTCAATTTCTTCCTCACTTATCTTGTTTTCTTTAATTGATCTTAGAAAAGAAGTTATATTAGGATTTTCAAGTATATATTCTTCTATATCGGGTGCAATTTTATTTTTAGAACTTCCGGCTAAATCATACAATAATTTTAAATCTATTTCTAAAATATTTGATATTTTTTTTATAAGATCTTTTTTAGGAGCAGTACGTTTATTTTTTTCAATATCATTTAAGTATGATGGTGCAACATTAATCATATTAGCTAATTCTCTTTGACCAATATCTTTTTTTATTCTACGTTTTCTGATAAATAATCCAAAAGTTTCAGAATGTTTAATAACTCTAGTCATTTAAACTTTTAAACTAATTTCTTTAATAAGCTCAATTTTTAACTGATTAATTGATTTTATAAAATTGTTAGTTATTTTAATATCTGGCTTCTCTGGAAGTTCAGCTTTAATATTTTTTCCCACAATGTTTACTAATTTAGTTCGATAGAAATATTTTTTTTTTTTTTTAATCAATGTTTTAATATCAGCTTCAATATATATCTCAAAATAATTATTAATATTTTTTTTATTCCAAGATCTTACCTTGTGATACAAGCTCACTGTAGAAAAAATTACATTTACTTTTTGATCTGTGATCTCTTTACAAAATTTTGAATAACTTAAAGCATATTTTAACCTAGAACTCTTATCAAATTTTTTATAATCAAATATTTCTCTTAAATCATCTCCGTTAACTATAATTGTTGGACCATAATTTTTTTTAACAAAATTTAAAATTTTTTTTGCTAAGGATGTCTTTCCACATCCTGATAGGCCAGTAATCCAAAACAAAATTCCTTTTTTTTTTTTCATAAAATAGTTTAAATTTCCTTTGGTAAATTTTTATTTTTAAAAATTATTTGAATTTTATTAATTATGACAATTCTTAAAATATAAAATATTGGAATTGATAATAATTGCTTCCATCGAAAATGGCCAGAAAATAGACCATTAATTGTATTTTTCCAAACATCTATTTCACATTTCATAGGTAATAAGTTAAATAAGATATTTTTTTCATCATAGTAGAAATTATATTTATATTTTTTGATTATTTTTTTTGTTAAATTTTGAAAAAAAATTAAGTCTCTCTCATAAAAATGATTCTCATAAATCTTTACTCTAAAATTCCTACTAATCCCACTTTTATATTTTTTGCTCAATATATCAGACCACCATGTAAGATCATTTTTTGTTGATCTTTTTAAAGATGGTTCATAATTGATTTTGAATTTCTTACAAAAATTTTTCATTAATGATGTATTTTCTCGATGTAGTCGCTCTAATTTAATTATGTGTAACTTTCCAAGTTTACTAATGTCATTAATGCAGTTTACTACTGTGTTGATTTGGTAGAATAAATCTTTTGAGAAAAAATGCTTTCCCTTGTCATATAGAAGCCAAGAGTTAATTGGGGAACTTAATGAGGAAAGTGGATGTCTAATAGTGTGTAAAATATCAACTGTTTTAATTTCAAATAATTTTATAAATTCTTTCGTCCAGCTAAGTAAATGAGTGTGAACAAATAATACCTTTATATTTTGAATATTTTTCTTCCTAGCCATTAAATAAGCTAAATGTAAATTTATTAAACATTTATAATTACTAATATTAATTTCATTTTTAAGTGACAATTTATAAAAATTATTTATAAAAGTTTTATTATTGACTTTAAAAAATCTATTTTTTTTTTTTTCCTAATTTATGCCATCTTTCAAATTTATTAAATTTTGAATTGAAAAATTCAGGATAAAATTTTATAAATAATTTTGCTTTTTTTTTTGAATCTTTGGTTTTTAAAATTAATTTTAATTTATTATCTACTCTTAATGCCCCTGGAAATTGAAGAATTTGTGAATGTCCATCAAGTAAACTATGAAAAAAATCTGATCCAGCTCTTCCTCCAGCAGTTAAAAGTATTAGTCTCATCAAAAAAATTTTACCAATTATAACTAAAATAATTATCTTTTGGTTCCCTTCTGATCATTTCTTTTTCATTATGTGGTAAAGTTAAACAATTAGAAATTATTGATTCATTTTTTCCCATACCCTTAAAACCATTCCATATATTTGGTGGAATTGTTACTAGAAAATAATTATTAGGAGACAGAAATATTTCTTGATATTGATCTTTGGTCACACTTCCTTTTCTATCATCGAAAAGAACTAATTTTACCTCCCCTACAACACAAACATAATTAAGATAAGATTCTTTATGTAAATGCCATGCTTTAATTTTATTTTCGTAAATTGTAGAAAAATATACTTCTCCAAAACTTTTAAAAACAGGGCTATCATTTCTAAGCATGTGCATTACCTGTCCTCTTTCATCTTTAATAGTCCTAAGTTTACTTATAATTACACCTTCAATATCCATATAGTTTTTTTAATTATTTTACTGAACCTTGCTTTATCATTTTTTTTTTTAATATTTCAAATTATATTTTTTGCTTATATTGGAAAGATTATATTTTTCAAAGAGAACATTAATTTTAATAAAGAAATATAAGTATTTTTATCAATAATTTGATATAGACAGCGAAAGCTTAACTCAGTTACTTTTAGAAAAATAAATTAAATCTCTTTTTCGATCTTCTTTTAATAATGAGAAACCTAGTTTTTGAAAGATTTTACTTGAGGCTTCATTTTTTTTTCTCACAATAGCAAATAAGTGAGTTTTATAAGAATTTTTTTTCAAAGCCATATCTAGCATTTTGAAACCTATATTTTTACCTCTAAACTCATTTGCAATTGAGTAGGTAATAAAAGTTTTTTTTTTTGAAATTTTATCAAATCGTACTTGGCCTAATTTGTGATTAATAGTTTTAAAAATTAAAATATTTGTATTCTTTTTTTTTTTTGTCTTTTCAAACCACCGATGATGTTCATTAAAATTTGTAATTCTTTTAGTTAATGAATTTTTGATTACTTGTGGATCATTTACTAATTTAAATAAAAAAAACTTATCTTCAGTTGATATTTTTTTTAATTCTGCTTTTTTAGTAATATTTTTAGATAGAAAATATTCAACTATTCTATGTGTACCTTTTGAGTCAAATAATTTTTTTAATAATCTATTTTTATTGGATAAATTTTTTTGCATCAAAACACTATAAATATAATATTTAGTTATATTCCTTTTGTATTTAATAAAATTTATCAAATTCAACTTAGATAGATTATCAATTACTTTATTCTGTAATTTATTTTGAGCAATTACTATCGAATTTAAACCTAAGGCTAAATGTTCATGCATTGATGTATTGACACCCGTTATAACAAGTTTTGAATTAGAAAAAACTGAATATAAATTTTTTTTATTACCATTAATAATTTGAAAATTATTCAAATTTTTTACTTGGTTTTCTAAAATTTTAGCATTTTTATTTTTCACACCAATCACTATAATTTTTTTAAAATCTATAAAAATTTTATGTGAAAGAATATTTACTAACTGCGTTGTATAATTTTTGGTATCTACACCCCCCATAAATACTGTAATTTTTTTTTTTAATTTTTTTTTTTTTAAATTAGGTAAATCTTTTATAATTGAATAGTCGCTCCCTATAAGTTTTTTACATTTATTATCAAGATTTTTTGACATAAAACTACTTTCATATGGTGTATTATAATTTATGTAGTAATCACAAAAACTTTTTCTATTTAAAAAATCAGATATAAAAACTATTTTGCAATATTTAGAAACTTTTTTTTCCCATTTTTCGTTAATTAAATAATTATCCAAAAACAATAAATCTATACTATGTTTTCTAATTAATTTAATTGAGGCATTCGCATCAATTATGTTGTCTTTATCTGAATAAATACCGTCTCTTTTTTTTGTTGAAATTTTACATAAACTAAATTCCTCTTGAATTAATTTATTAATGTTACCTGGATAATCATTTGTAAAAAAATAGCATTTTGTTTTTTTTTTTTTAAATTTTCTAGCTATATTTAAGCACCTATGAATATGACCTGTACCTATTGAGAAAGAACTGTCTGTTCTAAAAGCTATATTCATTACAGTTATTTAGTATATAATTTTAATCAATTAGTTTTTAATAAAGTTTTCTCAATAAGTAAAATGCTTCTGCATATTTTACACCTATTTGAGATCCTCTATATTTTGCTAAAACTTTAATACCTTCTAAAGATCTAGAATTTGGATATGGTCTCATTTCCCTTTTATATATTTTTAAAAGCTCGATTTTTTTATTTATAAATTTTGAAATATCAAAATACAAATTTGGATTAAAATTTACTTTGATTTTAGAAAAATTGTTTTCTGTACTTGAGGGTGTCTCGAAACAATATATAGATTTTACAAAAGTTTTTGTAGAAGGACGTGTTGCTGTAACAACTGCATTAAAAGTTAATTTATGATCAATGTTTAAATCATTTTCGTTATGAGTAATTATAATTGTTGGTTTAAATTTTTTAATTTCACTTTCAATAAATTTAATTATTTTAAGCATTGGAATTGTATCCAACCTATTATCTGGCAATTCTGCAAAAGCAGGCTCTATAAATTTACATAATTTTGATACTTTTATAGCTTGAATTTTTCTCTGATTTATCAAAAAATTAATTTTTTTTTTACTCGAATTTCTTGAGCTTTCTCCATCACTAAGAAAAATAATTTTTATTTTATAACCTTTTTTTTTATAAAATAACAAAGTGCCTGCTGATCCTAATAGCTCATCATCAGGATGAGCAGCGACTAGCATAATTTTTTTCATTTTAATTATTATACTAATAAAGATTTTAAAAAGATACTAGTAACGTTGGAATTTTAAATAATATTTGTTTACTGTTTAATCTATGAGCGCTAAAATCATAATCTAATTGTAAAAAAACTTATTTAATTTTAATTATGAAAACTAGTATCATTATTCAAGCTAGGCTTGGATCAAAGAGATTGCCAAACAAAATATTTAAAAAAGTAAATAATAAAACAATACTAGAAATAATATTCAAACGTCTTTCTAAATCAAAAAGAGCTGACGATATAATTTTTGCTATACCAAAAAATATAGAAAATTTAAAACTTAAAAACTTTATAACAAAAAAATTGAAAGCAAAATTTTTTTTAGGGCCTGAGGAAGATGTGTTAAAGAGATATTATATGACAGCAAAAAAATTTAAGAGTGATATAATTGTAAGGATAACATCTGATTGTCCTTTTGCAGATCCAAGTATAATAGATAATTATATTGATATTTTAAAAAGAGATAATTTAGATTACGTTTATAACGGTTACCCTCACACCTATCCAGATGGATTTGATGTTGAAGTTTTTAATTTTAAGTCCTTAAAAGTGGCTCATAAATCCTCAAAATTAACTGTACAAAAAGAGGGTGTTACAAGATATTTTAGAGATAATTTAAAAAAATTTAAAACTAAACATATAAAATCTCCAATTAAAAATATTTCAAAATTAAGAGTTACCTTGGATGAAGAAGATGATTTTAATCTGATAAATAGTATTTTTAATCATTTTAAACCTAATATATATATTAGTTGGTTAAAAATTGTTGAGTTGGCAAAATTTAAAAAAAGTTTATTTAAAATCAATTCAACTATAAATAATAATGAGGGGCGATACCTGGACAATAATCAAAAACTTTGGAAAAGAGCTAATTCAATAATTCCGGGGGGTAATTCTCTTTTATCAAAGAATCCAGATTTACTTTTACCAGGCGGTTGGCCAACTTACTATTCAAAAGCAAAAAAAATACACATTTGGGATCTTACAAAAAAAAAATATACCGATGTTTGCACAATGGGAGTTGGAACAAATATATTGGGTTATGCAAATACTCAGGTTGATAATAAAGTTAAACATTTTATTGATTGTGGAAATATATCAACATTAAACAGTCCTGAAGAAGTTCAGCTTGCTGAAAAACTTTTAGACTTACATCCTGGTCTAGATATGGCAAAATTTGCTAGAACTGGTGGTGAAGCAAATGCTATAGCCATAAGAATTGCTAGAGCTGCTCAGACTAAAGACAGGCATAAAATTGCAATTTGCGGATATCATGGCTGGCATGATTGGTATCTTTCATCAAATTTGGATAATCAAAAAAATCTAGACAACCACTTAATTGCGTCCCTAAAACCTAATGGAGTTCCTTCTTTTTTGAAAAATACATGTTATCCGTTTGAATATGGAGACTATAAAAAGTTTGATCAATTAATATCAAAAAAAAATATTGGAATAATTATGATGGAAGTTACAAGAAATAAATTATTAAATTTAAAGTTTTTAAATCACGTAAGAAATGTTTCTAAAAAAAAGGGAGTTATTCTAATCTTTGATGAGTGCACATCTGGTTTTAGAGAAACTTTAGGAGGAATTTATAAGAAAACTAATGTTCAACCAGACATGATAGTACTTGGAAAAGCATTGGGAAATGGTTATCCTATAACTGCGATACTTGGTAAAAAAGAAATAATGAGCCATGGAAAGCAATCATTTATTAGCAGCACTTTCTGGACGGAGAGACTCGGGCCAGTTGCTGCTTTAAAAACATTAGAAATTATGGAAAAAATAAAGTCATGGGAAATTATTACTAAAAATGGAAAGTATTTAAATAAACAATGGCTCAAAATTGCAAATGAAAACCATCTAAATTTAAAAATTAATGGACTTCCAAGTATTTCAAAATTTGAAATTAAGTCTGATAATTTCCAAGCCTACAAAACTTTTATTACTCAAGAAATGTTGAAAACAGGTTTTTTGGCATCAAATTCTGTTTACTTAAGTATTTTTCATGAAAAGAAAGTATTAGATAGATATTTAGATAAATTAAATGATTTATTTAGAATAATTAAAAAATGTGAAAATAAAGAAAAAGATATTAAAGATTTGTTATCTTATCCAATTTCAAAAAAACCTTTTAAGAGACTTAACTAAATGAAAAAAAAAGTATTTATAATTGCAGAAATAGGAATTAATCATGAGGGAAGTATTAAAAAATGTCTTTATTTAATCAAAAAAGCTAAATTGGCTGGAGCAGACGCTGTTAAATTACAAACTATTAGCCCAGAAAATAATTATGTAGAAAAATCAAAAAGTTTTAAAATTTTTAATAAAGGAATTCTAACTCCTGACGAAACAAAAAAAGCTTTCAATTATGCTAAAAAGTGTAAAATTAAAATATTTACTACATGTGGTGATATTGAGACAGCAAAATGGGTTGAAAAATTAAATCCAGCAGCCTGGAAAATTTCTTCGGGATTAATTCATCATATTCCATTAATTTCATATTTATCAAAATTTAAACGAACAATGATTTTATCTACTGGTATAGCAAAATATGCTGAAATTGAAAAAGCTATTAAAACAATTAAAAAAACGGGAAATAATAAAATTGTAGTTCTGCAATGTACTTCAAATTACCCTGTTAAATTTGAAAACATTAATTTAAGTAAAATAAGATTATATAAAAAAAAATTTAAGTGTGATGTTGGTTTTTCAGATCACAGTATTGGAAGCGATGCTGCATTTTTATCTGTTGCTGCAGGAGCCACTTATTTAGAAAAACATTTTACTTTAGACAGAAAAAGGGAAAGTTTTGATCATAGAATTTCACTTGAGCCAAAAGAATTTAAAAATATGGTTATCAAGATAAGATTGGCTGAAAAAATAATGGGATCAGAAAATATCAAACTGAATAGATATAATTTAAAAGTAAGAAACAATCTTAAAAGAATCATTGTAGCAAAAAAAGATATCGAGAAAGGTATTAAGTTTTCTCAAGAAAATTTGTCAATTAAAAGAGGTTTCAATCCTAAGAATAGTCTTCCTCCAATAATGATATATAAAATTATTGGAAAGAAATCTCTAAAATCTCTTAAGAAAGATACAAATTTAACATATAGTCATTTTAGATAAATGAATTTTAAAATTTTGATTACTTCTATTGGTGGTGAGTTTGCACCAAAATTAATTTTATCAATAAAAAATGACCGAAAAATACCTACAAAAATTATTGGGACAGATGTAAATGGAAGTGCTGTTGGAAAAAATTTCTGTGATATTTTTTATCAGGTTCCAAAAGCAAGCCATAAAAATTATATTCGAGTAATTTCAGCTATTTGTAAAAAAAATAAAATAGATTTAGTTTTACCTACATCAGATGAAGAGGCCTACACTTTATCTAAAAACAGGAAACTTGTTGAAAATAAAAAAACTCAATTAGCCTGTACTGATTTCAAAACTATTAAAATCTTTAATGATAAGATTTCTACTTATAAGAAATTAAAGCAATTAAATATACCTAGCCCTGATTATATTATCATAAATAAGTCTTCTCAATTAGATATTGAAATTAAAAAAATGTTAAAAAAATATAAAGAGATTGTAATCAAGCCATCAAATTCACGCGGTGGAAGAAATGTTTTTATCATTTCCAGCAAAACAAAAAGTTTTAAGATTTTTAATGATAGAAGAGAAATTGTAACTAATCTTCAATATTTTAAAAGTAAATTTAAAAATGATCTTTCAAAAAGCTATCCATTAATAATCATGAATAAATTAAAGGAGCCTGTTTATGATTTGGATATGTTAGCTTGGAAAGGCAAAGCTTTGCGAATAATTCCGAGAAAAAGATTTAATTCAGCAGTACCAAACGACGGACATATAATTGTTAATGATCAAAATTTAATTGAATTAGGTAAAAAGATAATATCGAAATTTAATCTCTCTTGGCTATACGATTGTGATATTATGTACGATCAAAATAAAAAGCCCCAAATTTTGGAAATAAACCCAAGACCAAGTGGGAGTGTAGTGGTTTCTATTTGTGCTGGCGTCCCTTTAATTCAAGATTTAATATCTTTAAAAAAAGGTTTGCGAATTAGTAAAGTAAAAACACCATTTAAAAAAAGAATTATTCCTTATAAAAATTTACATCAAATAGACTAGATGAAACCAGAAATTGTAATTTTAGAAAGAATAAATAAATCTGAATTAACTTTTTTAAGTAAGTTTGCAGATGTAAAATTTATTTTGGGATTATCAAGAAAAAAATATTTAGAAAAAATTAAAAATGCAAAAGGAATAATTGTTAAAAGTGTAACTAAAGTTGATAATGAACTTCTTCAAAAAGCAAAAAAACTTAAAGTAATTGTTCGAGCTGGTACGGGACTAGATAATATTAATACAGAACTATTAAAAAAAAGAAAAATTGAACTTATAAGTACTCCTAAAGCTAATGCTATTTCGACTGCTGAATTTACCTTAATGCAAATTTTAAATTTATGTAAACGTGTTCCTGATTTTTATCCTAAATTGAAAAAAAATGATTTTAGAAGACACTTGTTTGAGGGAAGAGAACTAAGTAAACTAAGTGTTGGTATATTGGGGGTTGGTAATGTCGGTTATGAGGTGGCTAAAAGACTTAAACCATTTGGATGTAAAATGTATGCTTATGAAAAAAATTTAAAAAATATTTTAAAATTTAAAAAGTTAGGTGGAATTCCTGTAAACTCATTAGGTAAATTAATTACTAAAGTTGATATTTTAACAATTCATTTAAATCTTACAAAAAATAATAAAAATCTAATCAATAAAAAACAATTTAATAAAATAAAAAAAAATATTATTTTGATAAACTGTGCAAGGGCTGAATTGATAAATGATAGTGATTTAATAAAAGCAATTCAATCAAAAAAAATATCTTACGCTGCGATTGATGTAATTAATCCAGAACCTAATTATGATAAGAAAAAAAATAGTTTTAAACATAAATTATTAAAAACAAAAAATATATTTTATACACCTCACTTGGCTGCTTCAACTATTGACGCTCAGAAAAAAATTTCCCAGGAACTCTCATTTAAATTAATTAAATTTTTAAAAAAAGATAAAAATAATTAATTATTACTGTATTTATTTTTACCATCTCGAGGGATTAATCAACTTTTCATCTTTTATATCAAAATTTGTAAATTTTATTTTCTTATTAGTTTTAACTCTTAAGATTTCTTCAAGTTGATTTATATTGTCAACACCTATTAATATTTTATCTACATACTTATTATTTTGGACAAAATTTAAACACCCACTTAAATTTGAAACTTTATAAGTAGACATCTGATTATTAAATTTTTCAAAATTTTTTTTCCATTTAAAAAATTTTTTGGGTAATTCTTCAGGATTGACTGTTAATAATCCTTGTAAAAAAATTGACCTTACGTGTATCTCTATTTTATTATAATTTAAAAATTCGAGTAACTTACTTTTTTCAAGACGTCTATCAAAAACACTAAAGGGACATTGTAAAATATCAGGTTTGAAATTTTTACAAATTTTTTTTAAGTTTTTAAAATTATAAATAGAATAGCCAAATCTAATTATATATTTTTTTTTTCTTAAATTTAAAAGAATATTATAAACATCTAAGGATTTCTTATAATCTAATTTTTCAAAACCATCTAACATTAATATCATTTTATTTTTCTTAAATTTTTTTTTTTGGTTATTGAGTTCTAATTTAAAGTCACTTTTTAACAAATCATTACACTTAAATTTTGTAATAATTTTAAAAAAATCTAAATTCTCATTTCCAAGAAGTTTATTTGAGTCTCCATAATATTTGGAAGTATATAAAGTTTGAATTTTTTTTTTTTTGGAAAAGTTTAATATTTGTTTTAATTTTTCTTTTCTGTTAAGACGAAATTTATTCATAATACCATAAGGCATTCCAAACTGAGTGACACCAATTATAATTTTATTTGTATTCAAATTAACTTTCAAAAATTTTAGTTATTTATATATGTAAAAAATTTTTATAAAAATCATATTCAGGGAATTCATTTAATATTACAAATTTTAAATCTATACCTTTGAATTTTGATTTGAATTTTTCTATATTTTTCTCTTTATCGCTTATATTTCTTTTACTGTAAATAGTTGTTGAACCCACATTAAAAAACTTACATATAGTTTTCGCATGTTTAATTGCTAACCAAAGAGATTTATGATGCATATTTCTTATTTGTTTATAATACTCTCTATCTGCAACACTAGATGAGTAATGACAGCTAAAATTATTATGAAAAAAAAAACTAAAAGATATAAGTTTATCTTTATGTGTCACTTTAATTAAAAAACCTTTGTCATTTAATATCATTTCCTCATTTTGTTTCCATGATTGCTCTGATCTCGTTACTCTACCTGCTATCTTTATATGAAAATTCATCATTTCTAAGATTTCATCTTTTTTATAATTTTTTTTATCTATGATTTCAAATTTTGTATTTTCATAATCTTTTTTAATTTCATTTCTGAGCGTGGATGAAAAATTATTTTTTATTTCATCAATATTTTTTGAAAGATCAATGTAAATTTCATTAATTACTTTTTCTACTTTTTGTATTTTTTTATTAATTAAATTTTGTTCATACTTTATTTGAAACTTAAATAATTTTTCAGATTTAATTTTTTTAAAATAGTCTTGTATTTTAAGGTAATCTATTTTTGGAATAAAGTTTTTAGAAAAAATTTCAATAGGATGTCCGTAAAAAGAATATTTTTTAGTTTTTTTATTAAGAGTTTTTGGAATATATATTTGATTATCATTATTTAAAAAAACAGACCGATTCAAGAAATCTGTATCATGGTAAAGTTCCTTATATTTTCTTTGAAATGCATCTAGTAAATAACTAAATTGTTTTTTTTCACATACATATTTTACTTTCAATAATTGATCGATTTCTATTTTTTTAAAACTCATTAATTTATTATATAATTTTTGATATATTTATTATTCAGCTGAGCTTAAAATATCAATAATAGATCCAATAATCTATAATTTAAAATTTTTTAACAAATCAGAGATTTTTTGTTTATTCAAGAACTGTGAATTTTCTCTTGAATTATATTCAGAGGAAAAATTTACTTTTTTCAATTTATGCCTCAACTTACTTGAATAATATTTTTTTTTTGGAATTAATACATATCCATCTTTGATTTGATACACTTCATCAATTTCATTATTTGACATTAAAACTTCATCAATTTTTTCTCCAGGTCGCAGACCAATCTTTTTAAATTTACAATTTGGATAAATAAATTTAATTAAGTCTTTAATATACATGGACTTCATTTTTGGAATAAATATTTCCCCTTTATCCATTATTCTAAAGCTATCACATACAAATTTAGCAGCATCATTTAAGTAAATAAAAAAACGTGTCATTCGTTCATCTGTTAAAGGGAATTCCTTTTTATTTTCTAATTTATATTTTAAAATTAAAGGTATTACTGAGCCTCTTGAGTTCAAAACATTTCCATATCTAACAATGCTAAATCTAGTAGAATTTCCACCAGACAATACATTGGCGTCTAGAAATATTTTCTCAGCACATAACTTTGTAGCTCCATATAAATTAGTTGGATTTACAGCTTTGTCAGTGGATAAAGCTATGACCTTTTTTACATTATTATCAATAGCGGCACTAACTATGTTGCTTGATCCTGAAATATTAGTTTTAATAAATTCTAGTGGGTTGTATTCTGCAATTGGGACATGCTTTAAGGCTGCTGCATGTACTATAAAATCAACATTTCTAAAAGCAAATTTTATTCTATCAATATCTCTTATATCACCAATTAAAAATCTTAAATTATTAAATTTTTTTAGCTTCATTTCCATGTCGTACTGTTTCAATTCATCTCTTGAAAAAATAATAATTTTTTTGCATTTATAGTTTTTTAATAAATGAGAAACAAATTCGGTTCCAAATGATCCAGTTCCACCAGTAATTAATATATTCTTATTGTTAAACATATGGATTTATTTATAGCACAAAATATTATTATTAAACCTTTTTTTTAAAAATTGATTTAGGTAATCAATTAAAACTTTTTTTCATGATAATTTATTTAATTTGATTTATTAGACTCGATAAACCATGATTTAAACTACCTTCATACTTGCAGACATGATTACAAAATTTTTTTATCCTTCTTTGTGTTAATTCATCAAGCCACCAATGGCTTATATTATTAATATTAAGTTTTATAAAATCTGCAGCTTTTTTTGGATCAAAAAAAATTACATTACATTTAATAAGATCTTCAAAAATTTTTTTGTATTCCTTCTTAACATCAAAAAATTTTTTATTTGTTACTAAAATTACTGGTACATTTAAAGCTAATAATTCTAAAAAACCTGTAGAGTTTGTTGTTTCAATATTAAGTTTGTATTCTCTTGAAAACTCAAAGCCTCTCTTTTTTAAATCAGTTTGGATAAAATTTAATTTTTTAAAATTTTTTTTTATTTCATTAGTCGTATATT
>MDTF01011955.1_pt1 | contig 17543 bp, 28 predicted proteins | sample 811191 | NCBI WGS metagenome assembly MDTF01 (sample SAMN05326649, study PRJNA326480) | marine metagenome | isolation source: seawater | place: Southern Ocean | collected 2011 | reverse complement strand
TCAAAAGTATATTTTAAAGCTTGGATATTATCTCTTTTTAACCAGTTTGTCCAATGCTTGGTGTAATGCCATTCCTCTTAAATTGGAAGCTACAATTACTCCATCAGGATCAACTAAAAAGTTAGTTGGAATTCCCCTTACGCCATAATCGGCTGCTGGTTGTGAACTCCAAAATTTAAGATCACTTACGTGGTTTTTCCAAGTCAATTTATCTTGTTCAATAGCTTTTACCCAAGATGATTTATCACGATCAAGCGATACACTGTAAATGGTGAACCCTTTACCACTTTCGAATTTGGCATCTTTGTACTTGTTGTATGCAGCAACCACATTTGGGTTTTCTCTACGACAAGGCCCACACCAACTTGCCCAAAAATCAATCAATACATATTGACCTCTTAAATCAGAAAGCTTAAGTGTTTTTCCATCAGGAGTTGGTTGCTCAATTTCTGGAGCAATGTTACCAATGCTTGTTCCAACTTGTTTGCCTTGATACACATCTGCTGATGCATCTGCAACCAAGGGTGCTTGAGGATTACTTTTAACTTCTTTTTTGATGAAGCTACAAGCTAATATGGTGAATGCTCCTAAGAAAATGATTAAGTTGATGTTCTTCTTTATCATAGTGTGTAGTTTTAGTCGATGCGTTTGATTTTTGCTCCAAGTGCTCTCAAACGACCATCTATATTTTGATATCCTCTATCAATTTGTTCAATATTATGAATGCGGCTTGTACCTTCTGCACTCAATGCGGCAATCAATAATGCAACCCCAGCTCTAATATCTGGAGATGACATCGAAATACCTTTTAATGCTACTTGACGATTCAAACCAATAACTGTTGCTCGGTGTGGATCGCAAAGAATAATTTGAGCTCCCATGTCGATTAATTTATCAACGAAGAACAGACGACTCTCAAACATCTTTTGGTGTACCAATACACTTCCTTTTGCTTGAGTGGCTGTTACCAAAATGATGCTCAATAAATCTGGAGTAAATCCAGGCCATGGAGCATCTGAAACAGTTAAAATAGATCCGTCAATAAAAGTATCTACTTCATAATTCCCTTGTTTAGGAACGATAATATCGTCATCGCGTTTCACAATGCTAATTCCTAAACGTTTAAATACATCCGGAATTACACCCAAATCTGGGAAGCTAACATTCTTAATAGTAATCTCAGAGTTGGTCATTGCTGCCATCCCAATGAAACTACCGATCTCAATCATATCGGGTAACATTCTATGATCTGTTCCCGATAAATAATCAACCCCTTCTATAGTTAATAGGTTAGAGCCAATTCCTGAGATTTTAGCACCCATGCGAACAAGCATCTTACACAATTGCTGTAAGTATGGCTCGCAAGCCGCGTTGTATATGGTTGTTATGCCTTCAGCCATTACAGCTGCCATCACAATGTTTGCTGTTCCTGTAACAGAAGCTTCATCAAGCAACATGTAAGTTCCTTTTAACTTATCTGCTGTTGCTTTGTAGAAGTTAGAGTTTGAATCGTACTCAAAATCAGCACCCAATTTTTGGAAACCGATAAAGTGAGTATCTAATCTACGTCTCCCAATTTTATCACCACCTGGTTTAGGAATATACCCCTTACCAAAGCGTGCTAAAAGTGGACCAACAATCATGATTGACCCGCGTAAACTTGATCCTTTTTGTCTAAACTCTTCTGTGTGGAGGTATTCGATATCAACTTCATCAGCTTGGAAAGAATATTCTTCTGGTCCAAGTTGCTCAACTTTTACTTGCATTGATTTAAGCAAGTCGATAAGCTTGTTTACATCTACAATGTTTGGAATATTGGAGATTGTAACTTTTTCAGGGGTAAGAAGTACGGCACATAAAATTTGTAATGCTTCGTTTTTTGCACCTTGAGGGGTAATTTCTCCGGAGAGTTCGCGTCCACCCTGTACTTCAAATATTGCCATAATTTAGGTTTATTATCTGGCGTGATTCTTACGCCTTTTTTTATTGTTGTTATTGTTGGATTTCCCTTTGTTAGAAGACTTTCTATTGTTGGATTTTAAGATGTTGTGAGTGTCGGTCATCTCGAAGTTTTCTGGCTGCTTCAATTTTCCACCTGAAAGTTCACTCAGGTGATTCCAAATTACATCGTCATCAACAGAGTCTCTATTCCAAACCAAATAGAATCGCTTCATGATGTTGGCAAGCATACCAACTAAATAATCTTTCAATTCACCGTCAGGATATTCAACGGCTTTTTGAACCATTTCTTCTAATCCCTTGCCATAATATCTGTAATGAATATCATTGGAAGGATATGCTAGTGGATCTGGTTTTTTTTCAATCTGTTCTCTGTCAGGTTTTGGGTATGGACTATCAACATCAATTTGATAGTTACTCATTATATATAGGTGATCCCAAAGTTTATGTGTGAAGTCTGCAACATCTCTTAAGTGAGGGTTCATTTGCCCCATCAACTTGATGATTGTTTTTGCAGCTTTATTTCGCTCATCACGATCTTCTATGCTCATGGCATGATCCACCATTTGGTGAATACTTCTACCGTATTCCGGCATGGCCAATTGCGTTCTTGAAGTATTATATTCCATCTATCTCTATTCTATCAATCGACTCAAAAGTAGCCAAAAAGACTGTTAATAAAAGTTATGCGTGTGTTAACCAATGATATTAAGCTTGGCGAAACGCAAAAGCAATTGCTTTTTACCTGCTTGATCAAAGTTGATATGTGCTTTTTTATTTTCTCCAACTCCCTCAATTTCGGCAACTACACCTTTTCCAAATCGGCCGTGCTCAACCTTCATTCCTGGTTTCAAACCACTGGTGTCATCTCCTTTGATATTACTGTTTGCAGTACCATTGGAACTGGGCATTTTAACCAATTTGCGTTGTGGTTTGAAGTTGGGAGAAGTTGTTCCTGATGTTGGTTGACTTGCTCCTGCGCTTGGAGTAGAAGAGCTTTTCCAACCTGATCCAGCTTCTGGAAATGCAAAAGCACCAGATTTTTGTGTTGCAGCTGCCATCCCAGATGCATCAATAAATTTCGGATCGATTTCAGTTAAGAACCTACTTGGTTCTGAGTGAATCAAGTTGCCCCATTTATATCTAGAAGTACTGAATGAAAGGTGACATCTTTTCTCTGCACGTGTAATTGCTACATAAAATAACCTGCGTTCTTCTTCCAAATCTGTTTTAGATTGAGAAGAGTGTAGTGAAGGGAAAAGTTCTTCTTCCATCCCAACAACAAAAACGTAAGGAAATTCCAATCCTTTTGATGCGTGAATTGTCATCAAGGTAACTTTGTCCGAATCTTCTTTTCCTTTCTCGTCTTGGTCAGTTAAAAGTGGAATGTCTAAAATGTAGTCAGCTAACTTGGCAACAGCTCCCTCTTCTTCTTGAGGTTCTTCTGAAAACTCTTTCATGGAGTTGAGCAACTCTTGAATGTTTTCATATCTGCCAAGCCCTTCAACAGATTTGTCGCTGTACAAGTCTTTCAATATTCCTGTTGTAGAGGCAATCAATTGACCAGCATCGTAAGCGTTTTTCTTATCTACGATAACTTGGAAAGACTGGATCATCTCAACAAACTGAATGATTTTGTTTTTTACTGCACTTCCGATTTGTACGGGATATGTTTGGATTTTAGAAATTACATCCCAAAGTGCAATGTCGTTTTCGTTGGCAAACAACACTATGCGATCCATAGATGTTTTACCAATTCCTCGTGTTGGGTAATTGATGATTCGCTTAATAGCTTCATCATCTTTTGGATTCACCACCAAGCGGAAGTAAGCCAGTAAGTCTTTGATTTCTTTACGCTGATAGAATGATAAGCCACCATATATCTGATATGGGATATTAAGCTTACGCATGGAATCTTCCATTGCGCGTGATTGAGCATTGGTACGATAGAGAATAGCAAAGTCGCTATTCATGGCTTGCTCTGTATTCTTGATGTCGAAGATGGTGTGTGCAACCTGCATTCCTTCTTCGTTATCACTCATTGCACGCATCAAGCGGAGTTTGTTTCCTTCTTCATTTGAAGTCCAAACGTCTTTCTTTAATTGCTCTTGATTTTTTTCAATCAAGCTATTTGCAGCATTTACAATGTTTTGTGTGGAACGGTAATTTTGCTCGAGCTTGAAAGTTTGAGTATCAGGATAGTCGTTTTTAAAGTTTAAGATGTTTTGGATATTAGCACCACGGAAGGAGTAGATACTTTGTGCATCATCACCAACTACACAGATATTCTCAAATTTAGCTGCAAGAGCTCTAATAATAATGTATTGCGAGAAGTTGGTATCTTGATACTCATCTACTAATATATGTCTGAACTTATCTTGATACTTATTTAAAACATCAGGATGATCTCTCAATAAGATGTTTGTTTTGAAAAGCAAATCATCAAAATCCATCGCGCCAGCTTTAAACAAGCGTTTGTCGTAGATTTCGTAAATCTTCCCTAGTTGTGGTTTCTTAGATTGAGCATCTTCTTTTGTGATGATCAAATTTTGTTGATAAGCTGCAGGAGTTAGTAAGTTGTTTTTAGCAGAAGATATACGGTTACTAACCAATGATGGTTTATATACTTTGTCATCTAGCCCTTGCTCTTTAATGATCTCTTTTAGAAGCCGCTTACTGTCTTCAGAATCGTAAATAGTGAAGTTGGCTGGGTATCCGATTTTTTCAGCTTCTGATCTTAATATACGAGCAAATACAGAGTGGAAAGTTCCCATCCAGATACTCTTTGCTTGGGATTCGCCTACGATTTTACCAATACGCTCTTTCATTTCGCGAGCTGCTTTATTGGTAAATGTGAGTGCTAAAATGTTGAATGGAGAAGCTCCTTTATATATAAGGTGTGCTATTCGATAGGTAAGCACACGTGTTTTTCCTGATCCAGCACCAGCTAAAACCATTACTGGTCCATCGGTGTTTTCAACTGCTTTACGTTGACTTTCGTTTAACTCTTTCAAATATTCCACGAATGCAAATTTATATTTGTGCACTTGATTGAGCTATATCATCTCTCCAAGATATGAACAATACGATCTCTAAAGCGCGATTTTTCAAGATATCGTGATGTTACAAAACTCCGTGAAAAAAAGTGAGTTACGTGTTGTTTTTCACATTCAATTGTGTACATTTGCAGCCCCTTTCTCAGAACTGGGAGAGTTTATTGTGTAGAATAAAATCGTTTTATTGAGCTTATGCCAACGATACAACAATTAGTAAGAAAAGGTAGAGTAACAAAGGTAAAGACTAGTAAGTCCGCTGCCTTGACTGCCTGTCCTCAGCGTAGAGGGGTGTGTACAAGGGTATACACAACTACGCCTAAGAAACCAAACTCAGCTATGCGTAAAGTAGCTCGTGTTAGGTTAACCAACGGGAATGAAGTGAATGCTTACATTCCAGGTGAAGGTCACAACTTGCAAGAGCACTCTATCGTGTTAGTGCGCGGTGGAAGAGTGAAGGATTTACCTGGGGTACGTTATCATATCGTTCGCGGTGCTTTGGATACTGCCGGTGTTGAAGGTCGTAACCAAAGAAGATCTAAGTATGGTACTAAACGTCCTAAAAAGAAATAAGAGATGAGAAAGACGAAAGCAAAATTACGTATTGCTGATCCGGATCCAAGATTTCAGGATGTTACAGTAGCTAAGTTTGTAAATAACTTGATGCTTAGTGGTAAGAAGAGTACTGCGTACCGTGTATTCTACGGTGCTATGGATATATTAGATGAAAAGACTGAAGAAGGTGGTTTAGAAACTTTCAGAAAAGGTCTTACTAATGTTACTCCTCAAGTAGAAGTTCGCAGCCGAAGAGTGGGTGGGGCAACATTCCAAATCCCTCAAGAAATCCGTAATAGTCGTAAAGAATCTATGGCTATGAAGTGGTTGATCAGTTTTGCAAGAGGACGTAACGGTAAGTCAATGTCTATCAAGTTAGCTGATGAGTTGTTGGCAGCTTCGAAAGAAGAAGGTGGCGCATACAAAAGAAAAGAAGATACGCACAGAATGGCTGAGGCTAACAAAGCATTCTCTCATTTTAGATTTTAATTTTTAGAATTAGAAAGAAATGGCTAAAAGAGATTTAAAATTCACCAGAAATATTGGTATCGCTGCACACATCGATGCTGGTAAAACAACAACTACTGAGCGTATCTTATACTACGGTGGTGTGAGTCACAAAATTGGTGAGGTTCACGATGGTGCTGCTACTATGGACTGGATGGAGCAAGAGCAAGAAAGAGGTATTACAATTACTTCTGCTGCAACTACTCTAAACTGGAGATATAGAGAGCAAGATTACCATGTGAATATCATTGATACTCCTGGACACGTTGACTTTACTGTTGAGGTTAACCGTTCACTTCGTGTATTAGATGGTTTGGTATTCTTATTTAGTGCTGTTGATGGTGTTGAGCCGCAGTCAGAAACAAACTGGAGACTTGCTAATAATTACAACGTTCCACGTATCGGATTCGTGAACAAGATGGACCGTCAAGGTGCAGATTTCTTGAACGTAAGTAAGCAGGTAAAAGAGATGTTAGGAAGTCACGCTCTTCCTCTTCAAATTCCTATCGGTGCTGAAGATAACTTCAAAGGTGTGGTTGATTTGATCAACTTCCGCGGTATCGTTTGGAACGAAGAAGATATGGGGATGACATTCAACGAAGTTGAAATTCCAGCTGATATCTTAGACGAAGCAACTGAGTATAGGGAAAAACTTCTTGAAGCAGTAGCTGAGTTTGATGATACTTTAATGGAGAAATACTTCGAAGATCCTGAATCTTTAACTGAAAGAGAAGTATTAGATGCATTGCGTGAAGCAACTATCGCTGGTAAAGTAGTACCAATGATGTGTGGATCTGCATTTAAAAATAAAGGTGTTCAAGCGATGTTGGATATGGTAATGGAAATTTTACCTTCTCCAATGGATACTGAAGCAATCGTTGGTACTAACCCGAACACTGATGAAGAAATCACAAGAAAACCATCTTTCGATGAGCCTTTCGCAGCTTTAGCATTTAAAATTGCGACTGACCCATTCGTTGGTAGATTGTGCTTCACCAGAGCTTACTCTGGTAAACTAGATTCTGGTTCTTATGTATTAAATACAAGAACTGGTAAAAAAGAGAGAATCTCTAGAATCTTCCAAATGCACGCGAACAAGCAACAGCAAATTGATGCTTTAGGCTGTGGTGATATCGCTGCTTTGATTGGATTTAAAGATATTAAAACGGGTGATACGCTTTGTGATGAAAAAGCGCCTATCGTTCTTGAGTCTATGGACTTCCCAGATCCAGTAATTGGAGTTGCTGTTGAGCCTAAAACTCAATCAGATATGGATAAGTTAGGTATGGCTTTAGCAAAATTGGCTGAAGAGGATCCAACTTTCCAGGTTAAAACTGATGAGGATTCAGGTCAAACTGTAATCTCTGGTATGGGTGAGTTACACTTAGATATCATTATCGACAGGTTGAAACGTGAGTTTAAGGTTGAATGTAACCAAGGTGCTCCACAAGTTTCATACAAAGAGGCTATCACAGGTGAAATTACACACAGAGAAGTTTACAAAAAACAATCTGGTGGTAGAGGTAAGTTTGCAGATATTCAAGTTCGTATTGAACCTGCAGATGAAGGAAAAGAAGGCCTTGAATTCGTTAGTGAAATTAAGGGTGGTAACGTTCCTAGAGAATTTATCCCTTCTGTTGAGAAAGGATTTGCTGATGCAATGAAAAATGGGGTGCTTGCTGGATATCCAATGGATTCTATGAAAGTTACTTTGTTTGATGGTTCATTCCACGCAGTTGATTCAGATCAATTGTCTTTCGAACTTGCCGCTAAAATGGCGTATAGAAATGCTGTACCTAAAGCTGGTGCGGTGCTTATGGAACCTGTTATGAAGTTAGAGGTGCTTACTCCTGAAGAGAACATGGGTGACATCGTGGCTGACTTGAACAGAAGAAGAGGTGTGATCAACGGAATGGATGATCGCGCAGGTTCAAAAGTTGTTAAGGCTTTTGTTCCATTATCTGAAATGTTCGGTTATGTTACTCACTTGAGAACTATCTCTTCTGGTAGAGCAACTTCAACAATGGAGTTCGATCACTTCGAGCAAGCTCCTAAGAACGTAGCAGAGGAAGTAATCGCAAAAGCAAAAGGTAAAGTAGAAGCTTAATACAAATAAGGATGGCTCAGAAAATTAGAATCAAGCTAAAGTCATACGATCACAATTTAGTTGATAAATCAGCTGACAAAATTGTAAAGACTGTTAAGTCTACAGGAGCTGTGGTGAACGGACCTATTCCTCTTCCAACTAAGAAGAAGATATTTACAGTTTTAAGATCGCCACACGTAAACAAAAAGTCACGTGAACAATTCCAACTGTGCACTTATAAGCGCTTAATGGATATCTACAGTTCTTCTTCTAAGACTGTTGATGCTTTAATGCGTTTAGAGTTACCAAGTGGAGTTGAAGTAGAAATTAAAGTGTAAATAGCCCTTAGCGATGTTAGGAATTATAGGTAGAAAAGTAGGCATGACCAGTGTTTTCACTGAGGATGGGGTTAACGTTCCTGTTACAGTTTTAGAAGCTGGTCCATGTGTAGTTGCTGGAATCCGTACAGAAGATAAGGACGGTTATTCTGCAGTGCAACTTGGCTTCGAAGAGAAGAAAGAAAAGCATACAAATAACGCTGAATTAGGTCAATTTAAAAAAGCAGGCATCAAGCCAATGCGTAAGTTGATTGAATTCCGCGACTATGAAGGAGAAGTAAACCTAGGAGATGAAGTAAACCTTTCTTTTTTAGAAGAAGGTGAATTCGTTGACGTTGTAGGTACTTCTAAAGGTAAAGGTTTCCAAGGGGTTGTTAAACGTCACGGTTTCGGTGGTGTTGGACAACGTACCCACGGTCAACATAACAGAGAACGTGCTCCAGGTTCAATTGGTGCATCTTCTTACCCTTCAAGAGTATTTAAGGGTATGCGAATGGCTGGTAGAACCGGTGGAGATCGTGTTAAAGCATTAAACTTACAAGTAGTTAAAGTGCTTCAAGACAAAAATTTATTGTTAGTTAAAGGTTCTGTTCCTGGTGCGAACGGATCTTACGTAATAATTGAAAGATGGAGTTAAGCGTACTAAATATTGCCGGTAAAGAATCCGGTAGAAAAGTGAAGCTGAACGAAGCCATTTTTGGTATCGAGCCAAATGAGCATGTTGTTTACCTTGATGTAAAACAATATTTGGCTAATCAGCGTCAAGGAACGCACAAGTCTAAAGAGCGTAACGAGATTGCGGGTAGTACTCGTAAAATCAAACGTCAAAAAGGAACAGGTACTGCACGTGCTGGTAGCATTAAGTCTCCTGTATTCCGTGGCGGTGGTCGCGTTTTTGGACCAGAACCTAGAGATTATAGCTTTAAGCTGAATAAAAAAGTTAAGAAATTGGCTCGTAAGTCAGTTCTTTCAGCAAAAGCAAAATCCAATGATGTTGTTGTTTTAGAAGATCTAAATTTTGATCAACCTAAAACTAAACAATACTTGGAACTACTTAGTAATCTTCAGGTTTCAGATAAAAAATCGCTTCTAGTTCTTGCTGAAGAAAATAAAAATGTATATTTGTCGGCTCGAAATTTAAGAGGTGCTAAAGTGGTAAAAGCCTCAGATTTAAACACTTATGATATTTTGAACGCTTCAAAGTTGATTTTGTGTGAGGGTTCACTTGAGAAGATTGAAACAGTATTAAGCTAAAAGTGATGGGAATTTTAGTAAAACCAATTATCACAGAAAAGATGACACGCGAAGGCGAATTACACGGAAAATATGCTTTCGTAGTAGATCGCAATGCTGATAAGCATCAAATTAAAGATGCTGTTGAAGCTGCTTACAAAGTGTCAGTTGAGACTGTTAATACCATGGTAACTCCAGGTAAAACCAAAATGCGTTATACCAAAGGTGGAGTACAGAAGGGTAGAGTGAGCCCTACTAAGAAAGCTGTGGTTACGCTAAAAGATGGTGAAATCATTGATTTCTACAGCAATATTTAATTGATAAGGAGTAGATAAAAATGGCAGTTCGTAAATTAAAACCTATTACTCCAGGGCAACGTTTTCGCATCGTAAACGGTTTTGATACCGTTACTACTGATAAGCCGGAAAAAAGCTTGCTCGAGCCGATTAAGAAAAGCGGTGGTCGTAATAACACAGGTAAAATGACTATGCGTTACCGCGGTGGTGGTCACAAGCGTAGATACCGTGTTATTGACTTCAAGAGAGATAAATTCAATGTAGTAGCAACAGTTTCTACTATTGAATACGATCCGAATAGATCTGCACGTATTGCTTTAGTGCAATATGCAGACGGAGAGAAGAGATATATTATTGCTCCACAAGGTATTCAAGTAGGACAAGAGATTGTTTCTGGTAAAGGAGTTTCTCCTGAAGTTGGAAACGCGTTGTACCTAGGAGAAATGCCTCTCGGTACCGTAGTTCACAATGTTGAATTGCGTCCAGGTCAAGGTGCTAAAATGGCAAGAAGTGCTGGTGCTTATGCTCAGTTAGTTGCAAAAGATGGTAAATACGCAGTATTGAAATTACCTTCTGGAGAAACTAGATTAGTACTTCAAACATGTATGGCTACTGTTGGTACAGTTTCAAACTCTGAACATTCACTTGAAAGAAGTGGTAAAGCTGGACGAAGCCGTTGGTTAGGTAGAAGACCTCGTGTAAGGGGTGTTGTTATGAACCCGGTTGATCACCCAATGGGTGGTGGTGAAGGACGTCAGTCTGGAGGTCATCCTCGTTCTCGTAACGGTATGCCAGCTAAAGGGTATAAAACTCGTTCTAAAAAGAAAATGTCTAACAAGTACATCCTTGAGAGGAGAAAAAAATAATTAAGTAATGGCAAGATCTCTTAAGAAGCCACCATTCGTACACTATAAGTTGGCGAAGCGTGTAGATGATGCACAAGGAGGTGGTAAAAAAGGTACTATTAAGACTTGGTCAAGAGCATCAATGATCACACCAGAATTCGTTGGTATGACCATTGCTGTACACAACGGTAATAAATTCATTCCTGTTTTTGTAACTGAGAACATGGTAGGTCATAAGTTAGGTGAATTTGCACCAACTCGTAACTTCCGTGGTCACGCAGGCAAAAAAGATAAAGGCAGAAAATAATAGGACATGGGTGCAAGGAAACGTATAGCGGCTGAAAGCCGTAAAGAAGCTAGAAAAAGCATTTATCTAGCAAAACTGAATAATTGCCCTACATCTCCGAGAAAAATGAGATTAGTAGCTGATCTTATCTCAGGGATGGAAGTTGAGAAAGCTGCCGCAGTATTGCAATTTTCTAAAAAGGAAGCCTCTATTAGATTAGAGAAATTATTGCGTTCTGCAGTTGCTAACTACGAAGAAAAATCTGGTGAAAGCGCAGATGGTGCTGGTTTATTTGTAAAAGAAATCCGTGTTGATGAAGGTCGTTCATTAAAACGAATTCAGCCAGCCCCTCAAGGTAGAGCTCACCGTATTCGCAAAAGATCTAATCATGTAACCTTGGTATTAGATACCAAATTGGCAGAAAACGAATAATTAGATGGGACAAAAGACAAATCCAATCGGTAATAGACTAGGCTTCATTCGTGGCTGGGATTCAAACTGGTACGGTGGAGACAATTATGGCGATAAGATTGCTGAAGATTACAAGATCCGTAGATATCTAAACGCTCGTCTAAGAAAAGCCAGTGTATCTAAAATCATTATCGAGCGCACATTAAAGCTTGTAACGGTTACTATACATACTGCTCGTCCAGGTATCATTATTGGTAAAGGTGGACAAGAAGTAGACAAGCTTAAAGAAGAGTTGAAAAAACTTACTAATAAAGAAGTTCAAATCAACATCTTCGAAATCAAAAGACCTGAACTAGATGCACGTTTAGTAGCTGATAGTATTGCTCGTCAAATTGAAGGACGTATCTCTTTCAGACGTGCAATTAAAATGGCTGTAGCTTCTACCATGAGAATGGGTGCTGAAGGTATCAAGGTTTTGATTAGCGGTCGTTTGAACGGTGCTGAGATGGCTCGTTCAGAGATGTACAAAGAAGGAAGAACACCATTGCATACTTTCCGTGCAGATATCGATTACGCATTAAGCGAAGCTCATACAACGTATGGTCGTATCGGTATTAAAGTATGGATATGTAAAGGTGAAGTATATGGAAAGCGTGACCTTTCACCAAACTTTGGCGCTGAGAAAAAAGGCGGTAAGTCAGGTGGTAAGTTTAGAGGTAAACGCAAATAATTAACGGTTGAAACGAAAAAAGGATGTTACAGCCAAGGAAAGTTAAGCACAGAAAAGTCCAGAAAGGACGCATCAAAGGAGTAGCAGGAAGAGGTCATGAGATCGCTTTCGGAACTTTTGGAATCAAAAGTTTAGCTGCTGGTCGAATCACTTCTCGTCAGATTGAAGCTGCTCGTATTGCTATGACCCGTTACATGAAACGTGAAGGTCAGGTTTGGATCAGAATTTTTCCTGATGTGCCAATAACAAGTAAACCTGCAGAGGTTCGTATGGGTAAAGGTAAAGGTGCGTTAGACCATTGGGTTGCTAAAATCAAGCCAGGTACAATCATGTTTGAAATCGATGGAGTTTCTCCAGAGGTAGCTCATGAAGCGTTGCGTTTAGCATCTCAGAAATTGCCTGTGAAAACTAAAACTGTTACACGTAGAGATTACGTAGCTTAAAAAGACAAAAGATGAAGCAGTCAGTTATTGGTGAAATGACCACAGAAGAGATCAAAGAACGCATTGGTGTTGAACAAAGCGCTCTTGAACAACTACGCATGAATCATACGGTATCTCAATTGGAAAACCCAATTCAGATTCGTGATAAGCGTAGAACGGTTGCTAGATTAAGCACTGAGTTGAGAAAACGTGAACTTAACGAACAAACCAAATAAGCCATGCAGAGAAATCTTAGAAAAGAACGTGTTGGTGTAGTTACAAGCGATAAGATGGAGAAATCTATCGTTGTAACTGTTGAGCGTAAAGTAAAGCACCCTATGTATGGGAAATTCGTTAAGAAAACGAAAAAATTTACTGCTCACGATGAGAAGAACGAGTGTGGCGTAGGCGATACAGTTCGTATCATGGAGACCAGACCTTTGAGCAAGTCGAAGAACTGGAGATTAGTTGAAATTATTGAAAAGGCTAAGTAAGCTTTCAAGATTATCTGAGCGATGATACAACAAGAATCAAGATTAGGAGTTGCCGATAACAGCGGAGCGAAAGAAGTTTTATGTATCCGTGTATTAGGCGGTACAAAAAGAAGATATGCATCCGTGGGCGATAAGATCGTAGTATCTGTAAAAAGCGCCATGCCTAATGGTAACATTAAAAAAGGACAAGTTAGTCCAGCGGTAGTTGTTCGCACACGCAAAGAAGTAAGACGTCCAGACGGATCATATATCCGTTTTGATGATAACGCTGTCGTATTGTTGAACAAAGCTGGAGAGATGCGTGGAACACGTATCTTCGGTCCAGTAGCACGTGAGCTTCGTGAGAAGCAGTTTATGAAAATTGTTTCACTAGCTCCAGAGGTGCTTTAAACTGAATTACCATGAGTAAAAAACTTCATATTAAATTAGGAGATACGGTAAAAGTACTTGCCGGAGAAGACAAAGGTAAGTCAGGTAAAGTCCTTGAGATCTTAGGAAAGAAGGATCGTGTTACCGTAGAAGGATTGAACATAGTAAAAGTGCATCAAAAGCCATCAGCAACAAATCCACAAGGTGGAATTGTTGAGAAAGAAGCTGGGATTCATATCTCAAACTTGATGGTAGTTGATGGTAGCGGAAATGCCGGTCGTATTGGCAGAAAGAAAAATGCTGACGGTAAGTCTGTACGCTATTCAAAGAAAAGCCAGGAGGAAATTAAGTGATGAGTTACACTCCAAGACTAAAAAGCCAGTATCAGGAAACTATGGTAGATGCGCTTAAAGAGCGTTTCCAGTATACTTCCGTGATGCAAGTACCAAGACTTACAAAAATCATTTTAAGTCAAGGATTAGGTAAAGCTACAACTGACAAAAAATTAGTTGATAATGCAGTAAATGAGTTAACAGCTATTACTGGTCAGAAAGCTATTGCTACATATTCTAAGAAAGATATCTCAAACTTTAAATTACGTAAAGGAATGCCAATCGGTGCTAAAGTTACTTTACGTGGCGATATGATGTACGATTTTTTAGATCGTTTAGTATCAGTAGCATTGCCTCGTACTCGTGACTTCCGTGGTATCTCTCGTAAAATGGATGGTAGAGGTAACTATACACTAGGAATTAAAGAACAAATCATTTTCCCTGAAATTGATATCGATAAAGTACCTAATATTACAGGTATGGATATTACGTTTGTAACAACTGCAAACACAGACGAAGAAGGATTTGCACTATTAGAATCATTTGGTTTACCATTTAAGAAATAAGCAACATGGCTAAAGAATCAATGAAAGCGCGTGAGCGCAAACGTGAGAGAATGGTTGAGCAATACGCTGAAAAGCGTGCAAGACTTAAAGCCGAAGGAGATTGGGAAGCTTTACAAAAGTTGCCTAAGAACTCTTCTTCAGTAAGGTTGCACAACCGTTGTAAACTAACTGGTAGACCAAGAGGTTATATGAGAACTTTTGGTATTTCTCGTGTAACATTCCGTGAAATGGCAGTTGCTGGGTTGATCCCAGGTGTTACTAAAGCAAGTTGGTAATTTTTAAAGAGGTAAAAAATGACTGATCCAATAGCAGATTACCTAACACGCATTAGAAATGGCGTGGGTGCAGGACACCGTGTAGTGGAGATCCCTGCATCGAACCTTAAAAAGGAAATGACTAAGATTTTGTTTGACAAAGGTTACATCTTGAACTACAAGTTTGAAGATGAGAATGGACCTCAAGGAACAATCAAAATCGCATTGAAATATAATCCTAAGACCAAAGTGTCTGCAATTCGTGATTTAACTCGCGTGAGTTCTCCAGGTTTGAGAAAATATGCAGATTCGAAATCTTTACCACGTGTATTGAATGGTTTGGGTATTGCAATTTTGTCTACTTCTAAAGGAGTAATGACAGACAAAGAAGCAAGATTGTTGAACGTTGGTGGAGAAGTTCTCTGCTATGTATCGTAAATGTTAGAACAGCATGTCACGTATAGGTAAAGCAGTAATAACAATTCCTTCAGGAGTAACCGTAACAGTAAACGCAAATACAGTTTCTGTTAAAGGACCCAAAGGAGAGCTAACTCAGGATATTATTGATCCTGCAGTTTCTGTGAATGTGAATGACAACGAAGTAAACGTTATTCGTTCATCTGAAGACAAAGAAGTTCGTGCAAAACATGGTCTTTATAGATCTTTAATTAACAACATGGTAATTGGTGTTAGTGAAGGTTACAAGAAAGACATGGAATTAGTCGGTGTAGGTTACCGTGCTACTGCAACAGGACAAAATTTAGAATTAGCATTAGGTTTCTCTCATGCAATCGTTATGCAATTACCTGCTGAAATTAAGGTGAGTGCTGTATCTGAGCGTGGTAAAAATCCTATCGTTACTCTAGAATCTCATGATAAGCAACTTATCGGGATGGTAGCGGCTAAAATTAGATCATTGCGTAAACCTGAACCATATAAAGGAAAAGGTATCCGCTTTGTAGGTGAACAAATTAGAAGAAAAGCTGGTAAATCAGCTGCCAAAAAATAATTAGTAAAACATGGCAATTACTAAAATTGATCGTAGAGCGAAAATTAAAAAGAGAGTTCGTTCAAAGGTTACAGGCACAGCCGAAAGACCTAGACTTACAATCTTCCGTAGCAACAGCGAGTTCTACGCACAATTAGTAGATGATTTAAATAATTCTACAGTTGTGTCAGTTTCATCTTTGAATGACAAAGAAGCTCACAATGTTCCAAAAATGGAACAAGCAAAATTAGTGGGTAAGAAACTTGCTGAAAAAGCAGTTGCTGCAGGAGTATCTAATGTAGTATTCGACCGTAATGGTTATTTATATCATGGCCGTGTGAAAGCATTCGCTGATGCTGCACGTGAAGCCGGACTTAAATTCTAAGGAAGAAGATGGCTAACGAAAACATTAAAAAAGTGAAATCCAGCGATATCGAATTAAAAGATAAGTTGGTAAACATTCGCAGGGTAACTAAAGTAACCAAAGGTGGTCGTACATTTAGTTTTTCTGCTGTAGTTGTAGTAGGTGATGAGAGTGGTGTTGTTGGACACGGTCTTGGAAAAGCCAAAGAGGTTACTACTGCAATTTCAAAAGGTATTGATGATGCTAAGAAGAACTTAATCAAAGTTCCTCTAGTAAAAGGTACTGTTCCACATGAGCAAAACGGTAAATACGGTGGTGCTCGTGTATTCTTGAAACCAGCAGCACATGGTACCGGAGTAATTGCCGGTGGTGCGATGCGTGCAGTTTTAGAGAGTGTTGGTGTAACAGATGTATTGGCAAAGTCAAAAGGTTCTTCTAACCCGGCTAACGTGGTTAAGGCAACTATTGATGCATTAAGCCAATTACGTGATGCAGCTGCTGTAGCTGAACACCGTGGAGTTAGTGTTGATAAAGTGTTTAACGGTTAATTCTTTAGAACAATGGCAACATTAAAAATCACTCAAGTTAGATCTAAGATCAAACGTCCTGTAGATCAAAAGAGAACTCTAGAAGCTCTTGGACTAAAGCGTATGAACCAAACAGTAGAGCATACTTCAACTCCTCAAATTGTTGGGATGGTTAAGAAAGTAGCTCACTTGGTTAAGGTAGAAGAAGTTTAATCAAACTAAGACAGTTACCATGAATTTGAATTCATTGAAACCTGCAACAGGTTCAGTTAAAAATAAAACTCGTAAGGGTCGTGGTGTCGCTTCAGGAAAAGGCGGTACTTCTACTCGCGGTCACAAAGGTGCTAAATCCAGATCTGGTTACTCTAAAAAGATTGGTTTTGAAGGTGGTCAAATGCCTCTTCAAAGACGTGTACCTAAATTTGGATTCACGAATATTAATCGTGTAGAATATAAAGCTATCAACATTGATACTTTACAAGAGTTATCAGATAACAAAAAAGTTACTGATGTTACTCTTGAAGTATTAATTGAAAACGGTTTAGCTAGCAAAAACGACTTAGTAAAAATCTTAGGTCGTGGCGAATTAAACGCTAAATTAACAGTTGAAGCACACAAATTTTCAGCATCTGCAAAATCAGCTATTGAAGCAAAAGGTGGTGAAGCAAAAACAATCTAATTGATGAAACGCTTTTTTGAGACCATAGCAAATATTTTTAAGATTGAAGAATTGAGATCAAGAATCCTTATGACTCTTGGTCTACTTCTTGTGTATAGAGCAGGCTCTTATGTTGTACTTCCTGGTGTAGACCCAATTCAATTGGAAGCTGCATCTTCAGGAGCAACTGGTATAGCTGCATTACTTAATATATTTGCAGGAGGTGCCTTTTCAAGAGCATCTATTTTCGCACTAGGAATTATGCCATAC
>MDTF01008265.1_pt1 | contig 17543 bp, 16 predicted proteins | sample 811191 | NCBI WGS metagenome assembly MDTF01 (sample SAMN05326649, study PRJNA326480) | marine metagenome | isolation source: seawater | place: Southern Ocean | collected 2011 | reverse complement strand
CTTTTTGAATCATAAGTGTTTTGATGCCAGTTTTTTTACTAAGCTTATAAAATATTATATGATAATCAAACGCAGTTAATATCAATTTTGGTGATACTTGCTTTATGAATTCTGCACAATAATCAAGTGTTGAGAATTTAAGTTTTAGTAAACATTTAAATAAAATATTAAAATTGATTTCTTCTCCTCTTCTGTAAAGAATAGTAAAATTTTTTTTTTTTTATATATTTTATAAAAGGATTATAGTTACCATCAACTAAAACATATTTATTTTTTTTTGGTAATCTAATAGTCCATTTTGCTTTTAATAAATATTTTGAAAAATAAAATAATTTTTTTAACATTAAAGAATTTAATTATAATAAAATGAATTTTTAAATTCATTATTTTTTTTATATATTCTATCGTTAATTTTAGTATTTAAGATTTTATCTATATTTTTATAATCATAAATCACATCAGCTCTTTTTTTTAATTTTAACAGAACATCATTTCTAGGTATACACAAAGGATCCATAAAAACTATAATCTTACAATTTGTATTTAGTGCTTCGTATAATGCAGTAGATAAACGATCAAATATAAGAATATTAGGTTTGTGTATAAGCAAATTATCTTTAAATGATCCATATAAAATTTTCATTTGTTTAACTTTATCATTGAATGCTATCGGAAAAAAATTTAAGCAGTTTTCATAACTAAAATTTGGAAACGATAAAGAGGTTCGACTTAAATATTTAGAGTCTAGAAAGTTAATTATTTTATTTTGAAGATCAATTTGCCAATTGGGATCTTGAACAGACTTGGCGTCAAAATAATCAGATCTAACTACAGAAGGTATAAACATTATTTTTTCATTATTTTGATCTACTTTATAATTCATAATATTTCGTAAAAAATAACCTGATGATGAACCAATGTTTAAGAACTTAACCTTTTTGTAATGAATATTGTTTATTCTTTTATTAAAAAATTTACTATAACCCCAGATATTAAATTCATCAGCAAATCTGTAACATACATAGTTTTGATCGATATCCTTATAATCATTTATCCCATATTCTGATCCATGTTGATAGCCAATTACTTTCAAATTTAATAACTTTGCAACAAAAATTGAAAAATAACTTTTTATATTAATATCCTCTACTTCAAATTTTAAATTTTTAATTTTTAGTTTTATAAATTTTTTTTCTAATTGAGAAATTGAATTTAAATTATGTTGTAGCAATTCTAATGTTTGTGTAAATAGATAATTCAAAAAAATTTGAGGAATTTTATTGTCATTTATGAAAATTTTTTTAAAATTACCAAGGTAATATTTTTTATAATTATTTTTAAAAATATTATCTAATAGATAATATCTATAGTTATTTTCAAATAATAATTCTCTTTTTTGACTTACTAAAAGAGAACTTGGTTTTTTTAAAATTTTCATAAACGTGTTTAATAAATATTTTTTTGTTAGCTTAAAAAATATAAAAATATTTTTTTTGTTAATTAAATTTTTGAAATTTTTATATATTTTAGACTCAAATTGATTGTTAAAAATATTTTTTAAAATTATTTCCTGATTAATATTTTCACTAAGATATCTTAAAAGTAAGTTAATATTAAAATATTTTAAATCAATATTGCCCAAAATGATAATTTGATCTATTTTTTCTTTTTTCAAAAATTTTATTATGCATTTTTTTATAAAAATAATTCTACAATACTCACTAAATGCAAAATATCTAAACATGTAACTTGCAATATAAAAATTTTTTTTAATCTTAAAATTATTTTTTGTGAGTGATTGATTCAAAGTAAGATCAATTTTTTTGAGCATTTTATGCCAGTCATCAATATTTTTAGAATAAAATTTTCTAACATTATGATTATTTACAAAATCATGAGCATAATAAAAATTATTAAATTTTTTAAACTTTAAATAAATAATCAAGTTTGAAGTTAAAAAAAAATTATTTTTTTCTAAAGTTATTTTTTTTTTAAGCCCATCAAATATATTATTTACATAATATAATTTTATTTTATTTTTAAACTTTTTAACCATAATTCCATTGATAATATTTGCCATAAAAACATCATATGATTTTCTTTGTTAATTTTATTTTTTATAATTTTCTTATGTTCATCAATTAGGTTCTTCACTTTTTTTAAATCAACAAATTCTGAGATACAACTTTGTTTACTATAAAACGTATCCTCCAAAATGTTATTTTTATCTTTGGCAAACCAAATATGAGCTGGTGAATTCCAACCAGTTTTTTTTATTCTTTTATTAGTGTCTGATGTGATAATATTTTTTGTTGCCATTCTTAGCAAAATTTTCTGCACACCATTTTTTATTTTAAAGCTATTTCTTAATGAAAACATAAACTCAAAAAGATCTGAGTCTAGATAAGGATATACATTTTGTATGTTAAAATTGTTAGAATTATCAAAATCATGAGGCAGACAGCATGGCAGCATTTCATAATAAATCTCATTAAATGATTTATTTAGAAGATGTGAATTATATGGATTTTCAGAATAAACTTTATAACCCCTGTTATATTTTGGATTGAGAAAAGATGCATATTTTTTGTTTCTATCGTGATCTATACCATAATTAACTTTATCACTTTTCATTAACTTATTTAAAAATTTAATTTCTTTTAAATAGTTTTTTTTAAATATTTTGTGATTATGATGCTTTATCCATCCTTCAATTTCTTTTTTTAAAAATTTTGAATTCTTCTTTTTTAAATCGGCAAAGTGAAAATGGAAATAATCATATTCACCAGCATGTAACTGATCTCCTCCTAGTCCACTCACTGCAAACTTATAGCCTCTTTTACCCATATGTTCTTTTAAGAAATAGTCAGAAAACCACGTTGATGTTATCAATGGTTTGTCTGCTATCGAACAAGATTTTTCAATTTTAGTCTGAATATCTTGATTCAATTTTACTATATTCCAATCATTAACAAATTTTTTTGCAAATTTTTTTGTGTCGTTAACTTCATCATAAGTTTGGTCTTGATAGGATATAGTTGCGGCATCTACTTTATTATTATTATTACTATTGATTAAAGCTGCTAAGGTAGAGGAGTCTAATCCCCCAGATAAAGAACAAAAAAAGTTTTTATTAGGAACTCTTTTTTTTATACTTTTGCTTATAAGATTAATCAATTTTTGACATAAATCGTTTTCATTCCAATTGCTATAATTTTTATTAGAAATTAGATACCATCTTTTTTTTATTAATAAATTTTGATTTTTTCCAATCTTATAATCGATGTAAAATGATGGTTGTAATTTTTTTATTTTCCTAAATGGTGTGTCAGTTTTATTTTCAATTTGTCTGTAATGAAATCCAAGAAATCTTTTGATATATTTATTATTTAATTCATAACAATCTTTTATATGAGCTAATTCCCTTAAATTATTTGAAAAAAGTATTTCATTATTATCTTCATAAAAATAACATGGCATTACTCCAAATTTACTATTATTAAAAAATATTTTTTCTTTTTCACTATCATAAATTAAAATTTGTACATCACCGTCTATAAATGATAATAAATTTTCATATCCAAATTTCTTATACAGATTTATTACGAAATTTTTATTAATACCTTTGTTATAATTTTTAACTATTTCCTTTTCATTAAAAATTTTGCCAATTACGAAGATATAGATATTATACCCAGAATATTGTTTAGTGTTTTTTTTTGAAACAAAGAAAAAGTTTTTTTTTTTGAAAAAAAAAGTATTTCTTTTGGATATTTCTAATCTTAATTTTTGAATGTATTTTAGTGAATCACCACTTAAACCAAATGTATAAGTGTTATTCATTAAATTTTATAATATTGCCTAAACCATTTAATGTAATTATCTATTCCCCTATCAATGTTGATCTTGGGCTTATAATTTAATTCTTTTTTCGATTTTCTTAAATTTGAAAGAGTATTTTTTACATCTCCTTTTTGTAATTTTTTAAAATTTATTTTTGCATTTAATCCCAATTTTTTTTCTATTATCTTAATATAGTCCATCAAATTAATTATTTTTCCATTCCCCAAATTATATATTGTAAAATTTTTTTTATTTTTATTAAAACTTGCTTTTAGTATTCCATCTACAATATCATCTATATATGTAAAATCTCTTTTATGATTTCCCATATTAAAAACATCAATTTTTTTTCTTTTAATAATATTTGTGACAAATTTTGCTAATGCCATATCTGGCCTACCCCAGGGACCATATACAGTAAAAAATCTTAAAAATGTAAAATTCATTTTATATATTCCGCTATATACTTGTCCTATTATTTCATTACTACGTTTCGAGGCGGCATAAAATTGAATAATATTATCCACTCTATCGGTTTCACTGAAGGGAAGTTTTTTGTTTTCTCCATAAACACTGCTCGTACTTGCTGATACAATTTTTTTTATTTTATATTTTCTTGCAGCTTCAATAAGGTTAAAAAAACCTAATATATTACTATTAAAATATTTTTGTGGAAATTCTATTGAATACCTCACGCCTGCTTGAGCAGCTAAATTAATAATTAAATCAATTTTATTATTTTTAAAATGTTCTTCTAATTTTTTTTTGTTAGCAAGATCAATCTTAAAAAAAGAAAAATTTTTATATTCATTTAAATTTTTTAATCTATCTTTTTTTAATCTAACATCATAATAGTCATCAAGATTATCTAAGCCATATACGTAATGCTTCATTTTAAGAAGTCTTTTAGCGGTATGGAAACCAATAAATCCAGCACTACCTGTTATTAAAATTTTCATTATTTCATTATTTCATATTTTTTATTTTTTTTTAAGAAATGCAAAGATAGTATACTTACCTGATGGATCAATAATTCTTTTAACAAAATCTACACTAAATCCAGATCTAGCCGCCATATTACTCACTGATTGTACAGAAAAAAGATGTAAGTGATCTATACAAAATTCATCTCTTAATTTTCCTAATTTTTTAACATTACTATCAGGGACCTCTATATAGATTTTACCATCTTTTTTTAAAAATTTACTTGATATTTTTAAGAGTAAAATTGGATTTTCCACATGCTCTAAAACTTTGTTAAAAGTAATTAAATTAAACTTTTTATTAATTTTTAAATTTTGAAATTTTATATTTAAAACTTTTATTTTTAAAAATTTATTACAAAACTTTTTATATCTTTTATCAAGTTCTAACCCTAAACAATTCCATTGTTTTTTTTTCATCTCGTGTAAAAAAATACCGATACCTGATCCAATATCGAGAACATCTAAATTTTTTTTTTTATCAAAGTATTCGTTAATTCTTTCAACTCTATTTTTGTTATCAGAATTTTTAAATTTTAGATTCTTTACAAAATTAAATCTCGTTTTAAGCTTATCTAAACTTGAATATGTGTAATCAAAGTACTGTTTGTTATATATATCTTTTAAATCAAAAAATAATTTTGCAAATATATGTCCACAATTTTTACATTCAAAATATTCTCGTTTATATTTTTTTTTTATATTAAATTTTTTTTCTTTAAGTGGCCTTTTAGAATATGAAAATAATTTTTTTATAAAAGAATTTTTGCAGTTACAATACATCATATATTTCATATTTATGAACTTCTTAAGTCTAAAAAAATCTTTGTAGAAATTACTTGAAATAAAAATTTTGAAAAGTCTGCAGAAGTTTTAGATTGTTCAATATTCTTATATAATAATTTCATATTAATTAAACTTGATAATTGAGATTTTCTACAAAAAAAATCTTTAAGCTTTTTCTGATTTTCATTTTTTAAAAAATAATAAAGAGAAGCGTTAAAACCAACTTTTTGTTTAAAATTGTAGACATCAGGATGCAGGTATTTTTTAAATGTTTCTCTTAATAATAGTTTTTGGCTATGCCCACTTATTAAAATAGAGTTATCAAGCTTATGAGCATATTCAAAAATATTTTTATCTAAAAACGGGCTTCTGTTTTCAATTGAGTATTTCATACAATTCAAATCTTCATGATTAAGTGTTATTGGTGTAATCTCATGAAAAATTTCATTTATCATACGATTTTTTAATCTTACTTTACTGTAATTTTTCTCTTCGATATTGATTTTATCTTTAAATTTTAAATAACTATTATTGTGTTTATTATTTGGAAATATGTTTTTATATTTATTTATTTTTAAGTCATAAAAGTTGATTTTTTGTAAATTTTTATTTCTTATAAATGGCAAAATAGTAGTTTTCCAATTCTCTGTGTACTCATGCTTGTCTTTAGTTTTTTTAATATCTTGATAATGTTGAAGAAAATGATCATAATAACCTGTAAATTGTTCATCTGCTCCAGTACCGGATAATAATACTTTTACATCTTTTTTTTTTACTTTTTCGATTAATTGACTTTGGATATAGTACGTAATTGTTGAAACGGGTGAATCATAATATCTTATTAATTTAGTCAATTTATCTATAAAGTTATTATAGTTTATAGAAATTTTATTAACTTTTATATTTAGAAACTTTTCGGTTTTTTTTATCAAATTACTTTCATCATAAATTCCTCTGTCTATTAAGCTAAAATATTGAATATTTTTATATTTAAGATTCTTTTTTACTAGTCCTGCTATTATGGATGAATCTATTCCTCCACTTAAACTTACACCACAAGGTACATCTGAAATAAATTTTTTTTTAACACTTTCAATTATTTTTTTTTTTAATTTCTTTTTTTGCTTCAAAAAAATCATTTTTAAATTTAGATGTCTTGGGTAGTTGCCAATATTTATATTTTAAAATATTATTGGTCTTTAAACATAAAATTGAAGTTAACCCTTTTGGAAAAAATTTGATTTTTTCACAAAACGTTTCGTTATCGTGAAATATAGATTTATAACCTAATTTGAATGTTGTTTTTATTTTTTTTAAATTTGGCTTAAATTTTTTTTTAATAATTTTTTCTACAAATTTTATCTCTGATCCAAAAACTAATTCTCGACCTGAAGAAAGCTCATAAAGAGGCTTTTCTCCAAAAATATCCCTTGAAAATATTAATTTATTATTTTTTTTATCAAAAATAACAATTGACCACATACCATTTAATTTTGAAAATATTTTTTTTCCATAATAATCGTAGCCAGAAACTATTACTTCTGTATCTGACTTTGTTTTGAAAATATATCCTTTCTGAACAAGTGTTTTTCTTAATTCTTTAAAATTATAAATTTCTCCATTATAAATAATTATTTTATTATGTTTTTCTAATGGTTGGTTTGATCGATCATGTAAATCGATAATTTTTAATCTAGTATGAAAAAGGTATAAATTTTTATTCTGTATTTTGAAATGTACATACTTGCTAGAGTCAGGTCCTCTATTTTTCATCACTGATAAAATTGTTTTAATTTCTTTTAATTTAAAAGTTTTTTTTCCAAAATATCCAGCAATTCCACACATATGATGATAGAGTTTATATTTTAATATACATATTTATCAATGAATAAAAAAATTGGAATTATAATATACGCGAGATCATCTTCTGAACGATTTCCTAACAAAATTTTCAAAAATATTTTGAATTTACGAATGATTGAGATAGTAATCAAAAGAGTCAAAAAAATTAGTTTAAAAAAAAAAGATTACGAAATAATTGTTAATACATCCATAGATAAAAGTGATGAAAAGATAGTTAATTTTTGTAAAAAAAATAATATAAAATTTTATAGAGGTAGCTTATCAAATGTTTTTAGAAGAACTCATGATTGTTTAAAGACTCACAAATATGAAATATTTGCAAGAGTTAACTGCGATAGACCATTTGTAGATTTTGAAATGATATCAAAAATGCTAAATTTGATTAAAAAAGATAGTAAGATTGACATAATATCAAATTGTAACGGTGCATATCCAAAAGGGCTTGCTTGCGAAATTGCTAGAAGTAAAATTTTTTTTGAAAATATTGGAAAAATTCACACAAAAAATAATAAGGAACATATTTTTAATTTTTTTTACAAAAACTCAAAAAGATTTAAAATTTTAGATATATCAGATCCACTTTATAAAAAAAACAATAATTTAAATCTAAGTGTAGATTACAAAAAAGATCTAAAAAAAGTTTTAAAAATTTTTAAGTTTTTTAAAAATGATTATCTAATAAGTACAAAAAAAGTTCTTACTAATATTGAAAAAATTAAACTTGGATAATATTATCAGAGATAATTTTTTTTCTAAAATATACACCTCTAGCATCAAAAACATACTGAAAATTATTTTTTATAAAACGATAGTCAAATTTATCGTGATCAGCAAGTATTAGGCCACAATCATAATTTTTAGAATTTTTAATATTAAGCTTAATTGATTTTTTTTCTAAAGATATTTTTCTACCTTTTTTAATTTTAGGAAAATATGGATCAATATAATCAAATTTAATTTTTCTTTTTTTAAATATTTTCATAAATTCAAAAGAAGGACTTTCCCTATCATCATCAACATTTTTTTTGTATGAAATTCCAAAAATCAGAATTTTGGGTTTTTTCTTAAAATATTTCAATATCTTATTTGTTATTATATTCGGCATATTGTTATTAATCTTTGCAGCACTTTTTAACAATTTGGGCTCATATCCATTTTTTTCTGAGATCCAAGATAAATAATATGGATCTATTGGAATACAATGGCCCCCAAGACCTGGTCCAGGTAAAAACTTTTGAAATCCAAAATTTTTTGTTGAAGCGGTTTCGATTACATTATGAACATTAATATTAAGCTTATCACAAATTAATTTCATTTCGTTAGCCAAACCAATGTTAATAGATCTATACAAATTTTCTAATAGTTTGCTAGTTTCTGCTTCTTCCATTGATCCACATTGGTAAGTTTTTTTTGCTATGGAGTTGTAAATTTTTTTCATCAGTTTCAAGCAATTACTTGAGTATCCCGAAATTACTTTTGGAGTTTTTTGGTAACTAAAACTTTTATCTCCTGGGTTTTCTCTTTCTGGTGAATAACCAAAAAAAATATTTTTTCCTATTTGTAAATGTTTAGAATTTAAGACAATCTGGTTTGCAAATTTTCTTGTGACACCCGGATAAACTGTGCTTTCTAAGATTATTATTTTGTTTTGAATATTTATCTTCGATAGATCTTTATAACAAACTTCCAAGTATTTTAAATCTGGTGTTTTTTTTGATTTTAATGGTGTTGGTAAACAAATTATAATAACATCAGCTTTATTTAATATGGCATAATCAGTGCTCACATTATCTTTATTTTTTTTAAAATAATCAATATTAATTGAATTTATTGGTGATTTACCAATTCGAAGTAAATTCACTTTTTTTTTATCACTATCTACTCCAAAGATTTTTACACTTCCTGATTTTAGGAATCTTTTAACTAATGGCAATCCAACATAACCTAGACCAACAACTCCAATATTATATTTTTTAATATTTATTTTTTGTGATAGAGAAGTATAAGAATTTATAAGCATGAAAAAAGAATTGGTAACAGTTTATATAACAAATTTCAATTATAGTGATTACATCGAAAAATCAATTAGTAGCGTATTATCACAAACATACAAAAATATAGAGATTATAATTGTAGATGATAATTCTAAAGATGGATCTAAAGAACTATTAAAAAAATATATAAAACATCCAAAAATTAAGATTATATTTAATAAAAAAAACCTAGGATTGTTAAAATCGTCCAATATTGCGATTAAAGCTTCTAGTGCAAAATATATAATGAGATTAGATGCGGATGATTTTTTAGATAAAAGAATTATAGAAATATTTATAAAAAAAATAAATACAAAACCTAACATAGCAATGGTATATTCTGATTATTGTGAGATAGATGTTGTAGGAAAAAAACTAGGTAAAATTAAACAAATTAGTCTCAACACAAAGAAAAGTATAAAAGATAGACCAATTTTAGCTGCATGCTGTCTATTTAAAAAAGAGGCATTATTTAGTGTAAATCTTTATGATGAAAGTTTTACTCGGCAGGATGGCTACGATATTTGGTATAAGCTTTTCGAAAATTACAATTTTGAATATGTTCCTCAGTATTTATTTTTTTATAGAAAGCATCAAAAAAGTTTAACTAAAAATGATATTTCGTTATTTAAAACAAGAACGCATATTTTAAATAAATTTGCTAGAAAAAAATTTAAAAAAAAAAAAACTCTAATAATTATTCCAATTAGAGATCAAAAAACTGAAAAAAAGAATTATTTAAAAAAAATTAAAAATAAACCAATTTTATTTCATACAATTGATGAGTGTTTAAAGATAAAAAGAAATACATCTGTTTTACTTACAACATCAGATACAGAAATAATAAAGGCTTCAAAACAAAAATACAAAAAAAATATTATCTACTCATTAAGGAATGATGAGGATACTTCGTTAAATGAAAATGTAAGAGATGGAATTATCAAAATTTTAAAAAAAATAAAATTTAAACCAGATATATTGGTTTTATTATCAGCAGAATATCCTTTTAAAAAATATTTTTATATAGAGCAAGCAATAAGTAAATTGTTACTACATGATTTTGACAAAATAATATCGACTACATTTGATACCAAAAATAATTACTATCAATATTCAAATAAAGGCATCAAACTTATCAGCAATGAAAAAGATGGAACTATGAAATATGAAAAAAAGGTTATTTTAAAAGAAGCTGGTGGTATATGGGCTTTTAATTATAACTCATATTTAAAAAACAAATATAAAAAAATATCTAATATTATAGTGGATGCTGATGCTGGAAAAAATTTATTCAATATCTGAATAATTAATCCTAGATAATTTTTTAACTGAAATTTTCAGTTTTTTTCCTAAAACTTTAGTATAATTTCTAGGATCAAATCCTAAATTAGGTCTTAAAGCAATTAAATCTCCTTGGTTTATTAAGTGGCTTTTTTTTAAGTTTTTTTTGTAAAATAATCCTCTTCTAAAACTAATAACATGTTTTGAATTTATTTCATTAATAGAAGGCTTAGAATAATCTTTTCTAATAAATTTTTTAATTCTTTTAGCTTCATCAATAAGAGAAATCGTTTCCCTTTTTGTTAGAGAAATTTTGTGATCTCTAAATGTCTTCCCTTTTCTGCTGTCTGTAAAGTGAAATTCTATAATCTTCGCACCCAAAGCAATTGCTGACTTTATTGCTAAATCACCTTTATTATGATGAGAATATCCAACTATAGGGCATATTTTTTTTAATTCATTCATAGCTAATAAATTTACCTCTTCATCTATTGTTGGATAACAAGAAGTACATTGTAATAAAGCAAGATTACCTTTTTTTTTATAAAAAGAATTTTTCTTGATAAAATTTACAGTATTTTTAATTTCTTTAAAGTCAGAAAGTCCTGTAGATAAAATAATTGGTTTTTGTCTATCAATAAATTTTTGAATTAAAGGTAGTGCTGTTAAGTCCCCAGAACCAATTTTATAAAAATTTAAATATTTATCTAATTTTTTAAAAGCTTCTTCATCCCAAATTGATGAATTGTAATAAACGCCATTATCAATACACATTTGTGCAAGATACTTGTGTTGTTTAATGGATAGTTCAAATTTTTTAAAATGATTGTATCTATCTGGTGTCTCAAGTTTATTAGTTAATTTATCAGCATAATAAGTCTGTAATTTTACTACCTGAGCTCCCGAAGAAATAGCATCTCTAACTAATCGTTTTGCATAATTAAAATCTCCCTCATGATTTCCACCTATTTCAGCAATAAATAAGATTTCTTTAGAGTCTAGTGAAAAGTTTTTTTTCATAATTTAATTTATTATCAATTAACCCCTTTAATCAATTTGGCTTTTAACAGTATGGTATTCATTTTATTAACCTTACTTATATCTAATTTAATTTTTTCAGCTATCTCATCAAGAGTGTTTTGGCCATCACTATATTGTAAAAAATTCATAATATCTTTAGAAAATTTTTTATTATTAATGCTTAGAGTTTCATAAAGATTATATTTTGTTAAAAAGGGTTCACACATTAAAGTTGAGATTGGCTGATATGATTTATTAATAATATCAATTGTTTTTTTAATTACTTTAAAACTTCCTAGTAATCCTTTTTTCGATATAAAGTTTAAATCATCTAAATGTGTATGATATTCATAATAACTCTCAAATTTACTTCTACAAAAACATACCATTGGAATATCTATACCGGGTGAATTGTACTGTCTTTCATCCGAACCTCTATCTAAAAAAGAATATTTTTTAAATTTTAACTTTAAATCTTTAAAAGCTTTCAAAATTGCTTTATCTGAAAAAGTATCTCCTTTTTTTGTTGGAATATAAGAATAATTTTTTTCATCACCAACACATGTAAGATTGTAAGATGCTATCACATTTTCTTTCAAATTTTTTAAATTTTTTTTTAAATAAATAATGGATCCAATTGTTTCCGGAACAAACAAAAATCTTATTGAATATTTATTTATTTTTTTTTTAAAATACTTTGCTAATAATAAACTTAACATTGGTCCCGAAAGTTCATTGTTAGCCATTGATGGATGACAAATATAAGTTGAAATTAATATCTCTTTTTTTGACTCACCCTTTAAAAAAAGTTCACCATAATTTAATTTACCTTTAGATTTAAATTCGCTATCAATTTTTACATAAAATTTATCATTTTTATGATAATTTTTTTTTAGCAAATCTTTAAAATTGTTAGTGGCACAAAAACCCCAATTTTTTTTATAATATGAAGTTACGTAAGGAATTGCATCTTTTTTTGATTTAAGTGAATAAATTTTTTTTAAAAGTTCATTCTTTTTTAATCTTTTATTTATTGGTTGTGAATAATTTACTAAATGTAAATTATTTTTTTTAAAATCAATTATTTTTTTATTATTTTTATCTAATATAAAAGCTTCCCTTATTATCCACTCTTTTGGTACTTTCCAGTCAAAAAAGTTTGTTCCTGAATTAACTTTATGAATCTTTAAATCTTTAAGTTCACTTTTAATTATTCTCAATGTTTCTCTAGTACCTGGGCCAGTAATACTTCTACAAAGTGGGAATAGCTTTTTTGCTATTAAAAAAACTTTATTTATATTTCGACTTAACATGTTTATTTGATATTAATTACCATAGAAAAAATTCTATGCACTATCTAACTTCAAATTTTAACCTGATGAATTCTAATTCTCATTGGGATAAGCTAAAAAGCAATCATACCGTTATTGATAAAAACTACAATGGATTAACAATTTCTTTAAATAAAAAAAATTTAGATAATTACAGCTTTTTTCATTCTATCCTTTACATAGATGACTCTAATTTAAATCAAACAATCAAAGAGTTAAAAAATTTCATACAGATAGTAAAAAAACATAAAAAAAAATATTTTTTTTTATATCTCTTTAATAATTTTTATAAAAACCCTATTCAAGAAAAAATATTAAGCTATCATTTATTAAAAATAAAATTCGATTTAGAAAATTTAATTATAAAGACTTTTGATCATAATAATAACAAGCTATTTTCTGAGAGAAACAGAATATATATTAGATTTCCATTTGAATTAAAATTTATTAAATTTATTTCAAATGAAATAAAAAAAAATATAGTTTTTTTTTCATCTAAACCATACAAATTAATAATACTTGATTGTGATAATACTTTATGGGGCGGTATATTTGATGAAGATGGACATGAAAATATCAAATACGGAGGTGATGGTGATGGTCAATTATTTCATCAATTCCAACTTTTTTTAAAGGAGAAGAAAAAACAAGGTTTTGTATTAACAATTTCTTCAAAAAATAATGAGGAAAATGTATGGAAAGTTATGAAAAAAAGAGGAATGATTTTACAAAAAAAAGATTTTATAAATTCTAAAATAAATTGGGATGATAAAGCCAAAAACATCAATCAAATAATTAATCAACTAACTCTAAGAGCTAGTGATTGCCTTTTTATTGATGATAACCCATTAGAGATTGAAAAGGTAAAATCACAAATTAAAGATATAAATATAATAAGTTCCTCTAATCCTTTAAATATTCTTTCAAATGTAAATTCAGATCCCCGATTATTTAAGCATAGAATACTTAAAGAAGATTTGAATAAATATAAACAGTATAAATTGAAATCTAAATTTGAAGATATTTCTAAAAAAAATGATCACTCAATACAATTTTATAAAAAATTAAAACAGAAAGCTACATTCGAGAATATTAAAGAAAAGAATTTAGACAGAGTGTTACAATTATTTAATAAAACTAATCAATTTAATTTTAATCTTAATCGATATACAAATTTGTCTTTAAAAAATTTACTTAAAAAAAATATATATTTTATTGAGATAATAAATTTTAAGGATAAATTTGGAGACCACGGAATTGTTGGTGCTTATATACTTAAAAAAGAAAAATCGAAGGTTGAAATAATTGATTTTGTTTTAAGTTGTAGAGTTTTAAATAGATATTTAGAAGATTTTATAATTTTAAGAATTATGGAATCTAATAAAAATAAAAAAATATCAATTTATTATAAAAAAGATAAAGTAAATAATGTCCTAATACCAATCTTTTTAAATAAAGAATATTTTAAATTGAATACAGAAAATAAAAATTATTTAAAATATGATATAAAACTAACAAATAAATTTCATGAAATCAAAAAAATTTTTAATTGCTGAACTTAAAAAAGTATTCAAAAAAGAGCTTAACATTAATGTTAATGATGATAGTAAAATTTATGGTGATGAAAAATGGGATTCTATTGGAAATTTTAATTTGCTTTTATCAATTGAAAAAAAGTTTCAAATAAATTTTAATCCTCAAGAATTTAATAAATTAAATTCATTTAATGAAATATTAAAAATTGTCACAAAAAAATTTAAATAAAAAACTTGATCTTCTATTTGGAAGTTTAAAAATTAAAAAGGGTGATAATATTATTATTCATTCAAATATCGCAGGAATATTACAATTTTACGGCAAAAATAAAGAGGATGCTTGTGAACTATTTATATCTTATTTAAAGAAAAGTATTGGTAAAACAGGCACTCTAATTATTCCTGCTTACAATTATAAATTTACAAAAGGGGAGAGTTTTGATGTTAAATCGTCTATAAGCGAAGTTGGATTTTTTAGTAACTATTTACTAAAAAAAAATTGGAATAAAAGAACATTCGACCCAGTCTTTAGTCACTTAATTTTTGGTAAAATAGATAATTTTAGTTTTGAAAGTATTAATACTGAGGCGTTTGGTAAAAATAGCTTGTTTTCAAATTTTCAAAAAGAGAAAATTAAAATTTTTTGTTTTTGCTGCTCGCCTGATAGAATTACTTTTTTTCACTTTATAGAATATATTTTTAAAGTTCCATATAGATTTGTAAAAAAATTCTCAGGAAATTTAATTCATAAAGGGTTAAAAAAAAAAATAATTTATGAATACAATGTTGGAAAAAAAAGTATAGATTATTCAATAAAAGAAAAAAAGATTACCCAATTATTAAATAATAAAGAATTCAAACGTGAAATATTTGGAAAATTTGAATGCTATTTATTTAAAGGAGATGCTTTAATTAAAAAATTTAAAAAAATTTTTAAAAAAAATAAATATTATCTTGTTCAATGAAAATTTCTCTTGAAACATCCAAAACGTTTGCAAAAAAATCTGGTGATAAGAATTTAGTTCATTTAGATAAAGAATTTACTTCTAATTTTTTTTTTTCTGAGCCGATAGTTCATGGCTCTAATTTAGCTATTATAGCACTTAAACAAAAATTTAAAAAAAAAAAATATTTTCAATTTAGCTCAATTACATTTGATTTTAAGAATTATACAAATGTTAACGAAAAATTTAAGATTATACATTTAAAGAATAAAATTAAAATTCGAAATATTATTAACGAAAAATTGATTATTACCTTTGATAAAAGAAAAGGAAATATTTCAAAGGTAGAAGAAATATTTAAAATTTTAGAACATATATCAAAATTAATTGGTACAAAAATAATAGGAAACGCAGCAATAATTTTCAAAGTAAAAATTAATAGTTTAAATAAAAAAAGTTCAGCCCAAAAAATTAATGTTAGAAAAATAAATGAAAATATAAAAATAATAAATTTTATTAGTAATTATTTTAGTATAGAAATAATCTGTGGAAGAGTTAGACCATTTAAGCCTAAATCTAATAAGTTTAACTTAAATAAAAAAATAATAAAAAAAATAAAAAACAAACAACTTCTTTTTATTGGAGCCAATAGTGATGTTGCAAAGATTTTAGTTAATTCAGTTAAACAATATTGCAATATTTCAACCTTTAGTTTTCGTCTTCAAGATAAAATAAAATCTATTGAGAATAACTTTATTAAATTAAAAAAAATTTTAGCAAATGAATATGATTATATTTTTTATATGAGTTCAGTAAAAATTTTTCACGGAGATACACATAATAAAAATTTATTAATAAACTATAGAAACATTTATTATAATTTTTTTAAGCTTATCCCTGAGTATATATATAAAAAAAAAATTAAATCTAAGATTTTTTATCCCTCTACTTTTGCTTTAGATGATAAAAATAATTTCAAAAATATTGGAGCTTATCTTGATGCTAAAGAAAAAGGTGAAACTATTTGTAAATCAAAAAATTTTCAAAAAATGATATATTGTCCTCGTCTTCCACAAATGAAATCGAGATCAAATTATAATATTTTGGGTTTTTATGAAGGTCAGGAATTGTATAAAATAAAAAAATATTTAAGTAATTTTCTTAATTACTAAATTTGGTTGATAAAAATCATTAATAAATGAAATTCTAAAATTTTTATTTTTTTTGATAAATTCTTTTGCAGCTCTAGTTTCTCCCCAAATTGAACTGTTTCCTTGATCAAAAACAATCAATCCATTCTTAACCAAATTTTTACTCAGAATTTCTAATGAAATTTTTGTGGGTTTGTATAAATCCATATCAAGATATATTAGAGAAAATTTACATCTTGTAAAAAGATCTGGGGTCAATTTTTCTGCATCAATATTGATAATTTTAATGTTTTTAAAATTAAAAAATTTTATAAAATCTTTTAACTGATTAATTCCAGATTTATATTTGCCTTTAAACAATAATGATTTTTTAGGATCATTTTTTGTAAAATTTTTTAATCCTGAGAAATGATCTAAAAGAAAAACTTTTTTTTTAATTTTAAAAATATCTATAATTTTTTTAATAAGTAAAGAATTGTTGCCTTTATGAACACCTAATTCAATAATATCTCCTTCTAATTTAGAAATTTCTTTTATCAACTCAAAAACTTTTAATGTTTTAAACAAGTTAGTGTTGCCACTAAATAGTCCATAGTTAGTAATTAGTTGAAATTTTGTAAAAGAGTATTTTTTAATTAAATTGTCTATCTTTTGATATTTCTTATATTTAAGATCCATAAAAATTTTTTTCAGTGCATAAATCAAGCCAATTGAGCTATTAGTACTGGTCAGCTACACGCATTACTGCGCTTCCACATCCAGCCTATCAACGT
>MDTF01017438.1_pt1 | contig 17546 bp, 16 predicted proteins | sample 811191 | NCBI WGS metagenome assembly MDTF01 (sample SAMN05326649, study PRJNA326480) | marine metagenome | isolation source: seawater | place: Southern Ocean | collected 2011 | reverse complement strand
CGTCATGTGTTCCAAAGCAATTCTACATGCCTCATAAGCTGACTCAAAACAATCAGAAGGTGATTGAGCTGCAATTACTGGAACTGGTGACTCACCATTTCTTCCGTACAATGCTTGGAATAAATCTGCTTGTTCCGTTTTTGTTGGTAATCCAGTTGAAGGACCTCCTCTTTGAACATTTACAATAACCAAAGGCACTTCAAAAATACCAGCTAATCCAATAGCTTCCCCTTTTAAGGCTATACCAGGACCAGAAGAAGTCGTAATACCTAAAGAACCTCCAAAAGAAGCCCCAATTGCTGCACAAATACCTGCAATTTCATCTTCTGCTTGCACTGTTTTAACACCAAAGTTTTTATACTTTGATAAGAAATGTAAAATATCAGAAGCTGGTGTAATCGGGTAAGTACCACAAAGCAAGCTCAAATTTGTTTTTTGTGCTGCAGCAATCAATCCGATAGCAGTAGCTTCGTTACCCATAATATTTCTATACGTACCAGGTTTAATACTTGCTGGCTTTACTTCAAATCTGGATGCAATTGCTTCAGCAGTATCTCCATAATTATAACCTGACTTTAAAACAGCAATATTCGATTTTACTAATTCGGGCTTTGAAGCAAATTTAGTTTCCAAGAACTTGATCGTATTTTCCAATTTTCTATTGTACATCCAATAAAGGAATCCAAGTACAAACATATTTTTAGATCGATCAATAATCTTTACTCCTAATCCAGATTCTTTTAATGTTTCTCTTGTGATCTTAGTAACATCTACTTCATGCACTTTATATCCATCAAGAGTACCATCAGTCAAAGGGCTTATAGCATCATCAAATTTCGCTAAACGTAAATTCTTTTTATCAAAACCTGCAATATTAGCAATTACAATCCCTCCTTTTTTAAGGTTATGTAAATTGGATTTTAATGCTGCTGCATTCATTACAACTAGTACGTCAGCACTATCGCCAGGAGTAAATAACTCTATACTTCCAAAGTGCAACTGAAATCCTGAAACTCCTGCTACAGTTCCCTGAGGAGCTCTAATTTCCGCTGGGAAATCTGGAAAAGTACTGATGTCGTTTCCTAACAAAGCTGCAGTTTCCGTAAACTGACCTCCTGTTAACTGAATACCATCTCCAGAATCACCTGCAAATAGTATTGTTACCTCATCTTTTATCTCTTGAATATGCCCCATAATATTAGCAAAAAAGGTCTTCCTTTTTGGAAAGACCCCTATTTATTTTTTATTTGTACCCACAAAAAACTTTTCCAATTCATTGTCTTCAATGAATCTTGTAATTTGATCTGTGTAAAATAGTTTATTTTTCATTTAATAAAAGCAAAATTAATACTTAAACCTCATATATTGAAGCAAATTAGTGACAATATAATTGCTTTTATTTTGGATGTGCCAGGTTCGTGACCTCAACCGCAGTTATTTCTGGCGAATTATTTAAAACATTTTCTTCGATAGCAGCTTTAAAAGTCATGTTACTCATATTACAAGAGCTACAATTACCTAAAAACTCAAGTGTTAAAACCCCATCATCTGAAAGGCCTACAATTTTAATATCTCCTCCGTCGGACTGTAAAAAAGGTCTAACCTTTTCCAGTCCAAGATCTACCTGTTCTAAAACTTCCTTTTTATCCATTCTTAATTCTTCTTTACCAACTTTGTTGGCGCCATTGTTTTATTACGAATCTCAGTAGCCTTCACCACCTCATTAACCATACTTGTAAAAGCAATTGCCTGAGGAGTTGTTTGTTGTAATATAGCTGGACGACCTGCTTCACCTGCTTCACAAATACTTTGCACCAAAGGAATTTCACCTAATAATCTTACGCTTAACTGCTCCGCTAAATCTCTTCCGCCCTGTTTTCCGAAAATATAATATTTGTTATTGGGTAATTCTGCAGGCGTAAAATAAGCCATATTCTCAATAATTCCCAAAACTGGAACTTTAATATTTTCTAATTGAAACATGCCAATTCCTTTCTTAGCATCAGCTAATGCAATTCCTTGAGGAGTTGTAACAACAATAGCAGCTGTTACGGGAACCGTTTCAACTAAACTTAAATGAATATCTCCAGTTCCTGGTGGTAAATCAATTAGTAAATAATCTAATTCCCCCCAATAAGTATCCAAAAACATCTGACGAAGTGCTTTTGATGCCATTGGACCCCTCCAAACTATTGCTTGATTTGCGTCAGCAAAAAAACCTATAGACAACATTTTCACACCATAATTCTCAACTGGCTGGATATAATTTTTTCCATCAACATCAATAGTTATTGGTTTTTCATTTTTAACATCAAACATTAACGGCATACTTGGCCCATAAATATCTGCATCAACTAAACCTACGGTATAACCTTGTTGAACTAATCCTACTGCTAAATTTGAAGTAACTGTTGATTTCCCAACACCACCTTTTCCTGAAGAAACAGCTATAATGTTTTTAACACCTGGTAAAACTGTTCTCTGCTCTGAATCCTGAGGTAATGGAACAACATCTACTTTTACAGTTATTTCTTTAGAAATAAACCTATGAATAGCAAATTCACATGCATCTTCCATTTTTTTTCTACTGTGCATTGCTGGATTGTGAACTTTTACAGAAAACGCAACCATGTTTTCTGTAAGCACAAAGTCACTCACTAAGTTTAAAGAAATTATATCCTTTTTTAAATCCGGCTCTTGTACCGAACTTAATGCTTCTAGCAGTTGTTCTTTAGATGGAATCATGTCCTTATTTAGAATTGTTCTACACAAAAATAAGCAATTGATTTCATTCGATAAACATGAATAAGCTCGATTATTTAAAAAAATTAAGCTAAGTTATAAATAGAGGATATTTATCATCGTTAAAGTCGTTACCATAAACAAAATTGTTAATGGTAATCCAAACTTGAAAAAATCCTTGAAAGAATAGCCTCCTGGTCCATAAACCATTAAATTAGTTTGATAACCTATTGGTGTAATAAAAGATTTTGACCCCGCAAAAGCAACACATAAAACAAATGGTAATAAATCAAATCCATAAGATTTAGCTGTACTTATTGCAATAGGCAATATAATAGACACAGCAGCAATATTTGTCATATAGGCGGCCAATAAATTCGTTATAATATAAATCCCTGCTAAAATCCCAATTGCCCCATAAGGAGCCAGAACAGATACTCCGTTGTCTGCAATAAAATTTGCAGCGCCTGATTTGTCCATTGCTATTCCAATTGACAATGCGCCTCCCATAACTACAATCAGGTTAATATTTATTGCGCGCTTTACTTCTCCGAAGAGAATTGTTTTAGTTGACAATAGGAATACAAAAAGCAGTAATAATGATTGGAATAATGACACAAATCCCAATGCTGGAAACAATATAGAAAGTACTGTGGCTACAATTAGTAACACCGATTTATTACCCCCTAAATCCTGAAGTTGCCTAACGTTAGAAACCAAAGTCAAGTCATTAGTCTGCCCGATTCGCTTATAAAAATCATGACCTGCAACGCACAGCATCATATCTCCTTTCTTCAAATGCATCTCTCCTATCTTTCCAAATAATTTCTCTCCATCTCTTCTTACAGCTATAATTGCCGCGTCAAATTTCGCCCTAAAATTGGAGTCTTTAATCTTCTTTTTAGATAGTGATGAATTATAAGGGACAATCACCTCGACAACTTCTTTTTTAGTTTTGAGTTTTTCTAATTCATTAGGCATTTCTAAACCTAAATTAGCATTGACAATATCAACAATTTTATCTGTTTCACCTGCGAAAATCAAATAGTCACCCGCCCGCATAATCTCTTCTGGACCTGGTGCTGTTCTAATTTTATCAGGTCTAACAATCTCAACAAGGTATAAACCATTTAGAGCCCGAAGATTTGCAGCGCCAATTGTTTTTCCAATTAAAGAAGATTGTGCGCCAACTTTTAAATCAACTAAATACTCTCTCTGATTTTCATTAAAATTTGATAAAATACCTATATTGTTTGGTAAAAATTTTCTTCCAAACATTAATATATATACAAGTCCTACAATTACTAATGGAGCTCCAACAGGGAAAAACGAAAACATACCTAAAGCTGCTGCTTCACCTTCTCGCTGAACTAAAATACTATTTGCAATAAGATTAGTGGCGGTTCCAATTAATGTTAAACCGCCCCCCATAATTGCTGCATAAGATAGCGGAATTAAAAGTTTGGACGGAGACACATTGTTTTTACGGCCCCAATCTACTACATAAGGTAGCAGCAAGGCGACTAATGGAGTGTTGTTCATAAAGCCCGAAAACAAAGCTACAAAACCCGTAAGCCTGCTCGTAAAAGAAAAATATGATTTCCTTTTCATGAACAATCCTTGGAAAAGGTTTTCTATTACTGGACTTCTTTTTAAGAATTGCCCAATAATTAATAACATTACGATAATCGCAACTTGTTCATTTGCGAATGAAGAAAGTACATCAAAAGTAGTAATGATATTTGGAACCAATAATAAGGCGATGGACAATAAAAATATAATAGCAGTATTGTATATCTCCTTGTATAAAAGAAATATAGTTAATAGAACTACAGCTAAAACATAAAATTTTAGTGTCCCTTCACCAATAAATTTTGCTAATTCAAACATTGCTTAATCGTAAGCAAAGTTATAATAATTGCTATAATTTAAGTACTATCTGAAATTAATTTTAACAGGTACTGTATAAATAATAGATACTGGCTTATCTAAATTCATTCCCGGTCGTGCTTTGGGTAGTTTTTTAACTGCTGTAATTGCTGCTTTATCCAAAACTTCATTTACTCCTTTTAACACCTCTACCTTGGAAACAAGTCCTTTTTTATTAATTACAAAACGAATATAAACTGTTCCTTCCCACCCCATTTCTCTTGCAATTTCCGGTAATACAAAAGCAGCTTTTATTTTCTCGTTGATTAAACGCGAAGTACACTTATCTCTTTCTCTACCTTTTAAACCTGCACACTCTGGGTAGTAAGGCATGTCTTTAGAATACATCATCGGTTGATCAACCAAAACTTCGTCAGATTCTTCTCCTAAGATATCTGTCTCATTTATTAAAATATCTTCTGGTTCTTCATCAATAAATTCTTCATCTGGTGTCTCCACATCATCTTCCACAATTTCTATTACAGGATCAGTTGGGGGAGGTGGAGGCGGAGGATTATACTCTTGTATTTCGGGAGGTTGAACTATCTGAGGGATTTCCGTAAGCTCTTCATCAATATCAACAATAAAATCATAAGCGTTTTTATTGTATGTTTTATAACTGAATGCTGCGAAAGTAATCCCCGCGATAAATAAAAACCCAATTGCTAAGAATACCTGTCTGGCTTTATCTAAATTAGCTTTGTCTGATTTACGTTGATTCATTTTTCTAATTATAGCAAGTTAAAAATAATAAGAACTTTAGTTTTTACAACTACCATTCATCAATTATTACGTTAATTATTGATGAAACTGTAACTTGTAGCAACAACGCTTTCTTATTTCATTAAGTATTATACCCCACATTTTTCTTTTCCTTTTATAATAAAAAACAATCCTGTCGCCAATAATATACCAACTAAATCTGCAGCAATATCTAATAACTCAAAACCTCTTCGAGGTATAAAAAAATGTTGAACAAACTCAATTATTACTGTTAAAAACACACTAAATATGATAACATATTTTAGTGCAAAATAATGAAGTTGAGGGAATTGACTTTGTTTTATACAACCAACCAGACTACTAAAAGTAAAACATAGAAAAAGTATAATATGCAAAGCCTTGTCTAAATTATGTGTTTCATTTTTAGGCAAGTGTGAACCCGGCAATAAACATCCAAGTAATAATATACTAAGAAATAATATTGAAAATATGTTGTGCCTTAAAAACACTATTTTAAGAGATTTAAATTTAATTCCTTAAGCTGCGCACTATCTATCAAAGATGGAGAATCAATCATTACATCTCTTCCTGAGTTATTTTTGGGAAAAGCAATAAAATCTCTAATGCTATCCTGCCCTCCTAACATTGCACAAATTCTATCAAATCCAAAAGCAAGTCCACCATGCGGAGGCGCACCGTATTCGAAAGCGTTCATTAAGAATCCAAATTGATCCTCAGCTTCTTGCTCAGTAAATCCAAGTAAATCAAACATTCTCTTTTGTAAGTGTTTATCATAAATTCGAATAGATCCTCCTCCTAATTCAACACCATTCATACATAAATCATATGCATTTGCTCTAACTTCTCCAGGTGCAGTTTTCATCTTATCAAAATCTTCCTGTTTCGGAGATGTGAATGGATGATGCATTGCATGGAATCGTTTTGTTTCCTCATCCCATTCTAAAAGAGGAAAATCAACTACCCATAAAGGTTTAAATTCTGATGGGTTTCTTAATCCTAACTCATTACCCATATGCAAGCGTAATTCGTTCATTTGCTTACGAACTCCATCAGTGGCACCAGCTAATACAAGTAATAAGTCATCTGCAACCATATCCGCTTTTTCAGCCCATAGTTTTAAAGCATCTTGATCGAAAAATTTATCAACTGATGATTTAAAAGTACCGTCTTCATTATATTTCAAATAAACCAATCCTGTTGCTCCAACTTGTGGTTTCTTAACAAAATCAGTCAACTTATCTAATTGTTTTCTAGTATAAGTAGCGCAATCCTTAGCGTTAATCGCCAATACTTGTTCTACTTTATCAAAAACTACGAATCCTTTATTTTGAGCAACCTCGTTCAGATCAATAAATTTCATATCGAAACGAATATCTGGTTTATCACTTCCGTAAGTTTCCATCGCTTCAGCGTAGGTCATTCTTGGGAAATCACCCAATTCTTTATTCAAAACAGTTTTAAATAAATGCTTGGCCAATCCTTCAAATGTTTCGATGATATCTTCCTGCGTTACAAAAGACATTTCACAATCAATTTGCGTAAATTCAGGTTGTCTATCCGCTCTTAAATCTTCATCCCTAAAACACTTTACAATCTGGTAATAGCGATCTAAGCCCCCAACCATTAATAATTGTTTGAATGTTTGAGGAGATTGTGGCAATGCGTAAAATTCTCCTGGATTCATTCTTGAAGGGACAACAAAATCTCTAGCACCTTCAGGCGTTGATTTTATTAAAACTGGCGTTTCAACCTCAACAAATGCGTTATTCGTTAAAAAGTTTCTTGTTTCAAAAGAAACTTTATTTCTTAATTCTAGATTTTTTCTAACTGGGTTTCTTCTAATATCTAAATAACGATATTTCATTCTCAACTCTTCTCCTCCATCAGTTTCATCTTCAATCTTAAAAGGTGGTGTTAACGCTTTATTTAAAATTTTGATTTCAGAGACTTTAATCTCAATATCTCCAGTTTTTATTTTCTTAGATTTAGCAACACGCTCTATCACTTCTCCTACAACAGTAATTACAAATTCTCTTCCTAATCCCTTCGCTATTTGAATAACTTCGGGACTTGAAACACCTTCTTCTACAGCCAATTGAGTGATGCCAAACTTATCACGAACGTCTATCCAAACCATCCCCCCTTTATCTCTCACAATTTGCACCCAGCCACTAAGCGTAGCTGTTTGCCCAACATTTTCTGATCTTAATTCTCCACAATTATGAGTTCTGTACATGACGGATAAGTTTAATTTAAGGCAAAAATAAGATAATAACCTGAATTGGGGGCTAAACAATACTCCAGTTTATATTTTACTGTTACTTTTGCTAAATGAGTTTAAGTGTTTTTAGCGATGATCATTTTATGAAACTGGCTTATCAGGAGGCTGAGAAAGCTTTTAAAATGGATGAAGTTCCTGTTGGTGCTGTTATTGTATGTGATAATCAAGTCATCGCACGAGCGCACAATATGACTGAGACTTTAAATGACGTAACTGCTCACGCAGAAATGCAAGCTTTTACAATGGCTTCCGATTTCTTAGGTGGTAAGTTTTTAGATCAATGTACATTATATGTTACACTAGAACCTTGTGCAATGTGCGCCGGAGCAAGTTATTGGACACGCTTAAAACGGGTTGTAATTGGTGCGAAAGACGAAAAAAGAGGCTATACCTTTTACAACGACAATATGCTTCACCCCAAAACCCAAATTGATTGGGGAATCATGGAAAATAAATGCGGTGCTATTCTTACCAAATTTTTCCAAAGTAAAAGAGTAGTTTAAACAAAGTAATGCTTTCAAATAACTTTGTAACTGTAGCACAAATAAAATAAGGTTCTAAATAAGCGCGCACTACATCTAATCCCCAATATTTAATATTCCTAATTAAAAACCAGATATTTTTGCAGAATAAGCAGGACCTTCTTCATGTAAGACCTGTAGCGTAAGGTGATTAGGCAACAAATCACTTAATTTATCTATATCGTAATAAGCCCAATTAAACCATGTATCTGCGAGATCTTTATACTTCAGTCTAAATTTAACAAAACCAGAGTATTCAATATTTAAAGGAATAACAACACTTCCATCTTCTTGCTCATAGCAAAAGGAAATATCCGTACTGTCAAATAAAATAATACCGTTTGGATTTAAAATATCAGTTGCTTTTTGAATTGTTTTCTCAAAAAAGTCAAAGCTTCCACCGATACCAATTCCATTCATCATAAAAATTAATGTATCATATTTTACAGCAGGGTCTAAATCAAAGAAGTCGCCATAAATCACCTTTTTCACACCACGATCATTGGCAACAGCACATAATCCATCGCAGATATCCAACAGCGTCACATCAAAGTTTTTATCTTGTAAAAAAAGTGAATGACTCCCTACTCCTCCGCCAACATCTAACACTTTTCCTACACATTCTTTTAGTGCTTTTTTTTCTACCTCGGGCATCTCCTCTAAACTTCTAAAAAGATGTTCAACTGGAATTACATCATCCTCCATTGTTTCCGATTCAACATAAATAAATTCGTCGTTCTCCCTTTTTAAAAAATCTAAACCAGCTCTACCAAATGCATCCATAATACAAACTTACCAATCTTTTAAACAATCAATTTGTTAATTAAACATTTAATTGGAATGATACTTCGTAAGTTATCTGTGTAAACTTGTATATATTATGCTAAAATTATTTTTCCATATTTTTTTAATACTTATTTTGGCAAACACAATTGCTGTGGCTCAAGAAAAGCCGGATGTAATTGCGCACCCAAATGATTCTTTAATAAGAAAATACCAAAAGGTTATGATTATACCTTTTGAGAGTAACATGTATATTTGCGGTATTCAACCTTATTTAGCAGCTTCTAGTGGGAAAACACATCTTGAAATTGTCGATTTTTTTAGAAATGCTGTTGCATTGGAACTTCAAAATCAGTTTTTATATTTATACAGCACAGCTTCTTTAATTCATTATTCGGATACCAACAAAGATATTTTCAAAGCTTATGATGCAATTGCATACAAATTTGAAATCGCACCTATTGAAAAAGAGGAAATTGACCAGGAAAATCCAATAGATAAAGCAAGGAGTCTTTTTAAAAGAAAAAGATCTAAACAATATAAAAGAGGATTGACAAAGCAGGGAAATATAGTTTCCAATAAGAATACCGAACAAAAATTTGCTGCTATTACGGTTAGAAAAAAAGAAAACATTACTTACTTAAGTAAAAAATACAAGGCTGACTTATTTGTATATATCACTGAGATGGACATTGAGAATGATATTTCTAATCAAAGTGCATTTATCAATAATGAATACGAACGGTTTTTGAGATTACACTACAGTATGGTCAACAAAGCGGGCGAAGTTATTTCTAAAGGATTGGTTCACATAAAATTCCCGAATTCTGTAAATACAATTCAGGAAATAAAGAAAACCTATTTACCGTTAATTGCTAAAAAGCTGACTACTAAATTACCGCAACCTGTTAAGCCAAAAGTTGATAAAACTAAAGCCGTTAATGTTACCGAGAAAATCCGTAATTAACACCACGCTTTAATTACGAAAACGAACTGATTTAGCTTGTTTGTTTTCATCCAAATCAATAATCATTATTGGCGAATTCAAACTATCCGTAACAAATTCATACGTGCGGAATATATTCTCTTCCTCAACAAAAGTTACTGGTTTAGTTCCAATTCCCTTAAAAACATGAGCGATTGATGTATCCGAAATCGTTTCCTCTTTATAAATTCTTAATACTTCATAAGTTCCATTTGCATTTTTTAATTTCCCACACCCATCTACTTTTTTAGTTATCGTTCCTGTTCTAAAAATCTCTAGTGAATCAGCATAAATTGGCTTTCCATCAACATCGATTACCAGTTCGTACATCATATCTCTATAAGAATAACTACTAGTAAGACTCTGGTTATATTTCAGCGGGAAATCATAATGCTTATACGCTTTGTTATAAGATGCAACAAACTGAGTATCGCTCACGTTAATTATAGCACCTTGAACTTCTAGTCCATTTGAGTTTAATGCCAAATAAACCAGTTCATCATTTAAAGTACTTACAAAATCTGAAGTCGGGAAAAGAGGGCTGTGTTTTAAACCTTTTTTATCATTAAAGTATACCGTTATGGAATCCTGCTTATTTAGTCCTGTGAAATCCCAAAAAACGCCTTTACCTCCACTAAGTGCAAAATGAAATGACGCAGTATCTATAAAGTATTTAATAGAATCTTCAACAACGGGAACTGAAACCCCTTGAAAAACCGAACAACTGTAAATCAGAATATCATCAGTTGTGTCAACTTTTTTACAGCTTACAAAAGCTATAATCACAACTAATAATACGCCAATATTTTTCATGTTAATTTACATTTTGAAGATTACATAACTTAAAATAATCTCCTTTTTTCTCAAAAAGTTCATAATGCGTTCCTTGCTCAACAATTACACCTTTATCTAATACAATAATTTCATCTGCATTTCTAATTGTACTTAATCTATGGGCAATTACAATTGCTGTTCGATTCTGCATTACTTTTTCTAGTGCGTCCTGCACTACTTTTTCAGACGCAGTATCTAAAGCAGAAGTTGCTTCATCCAAAATTAACAATGGTGGATTTTTAAGAACCGCTCGAGCAATACAAATCCGTTGCCGCTGCCCACCACTTAACTTACCCCCTTGCTCACCAATCACTGTGTCTATACCATCACTTAATGTAGAAACAAATTCTGATGCGTTTGCTATGTCTAAAGCACTCTTAAAATCGTCATCTGTAAAACACTCTTCTCCTAAAGATAAATTATTTCTAATCGAATCATTAAATAATATTGAATCTTGCGTTACAATACCAGTTAGTTTTCGAAGCGATTGAATATTAAAGTCTTTAATATTAATACCATCAATTTTTATAGATCCAGCTGATACATCGTGAAATCTTGGAATTAAATCAGCCAACGTAGATTTTCCCGACCCTGAATGCCCAACTAATGCGATGGTTTTCCCCTTTGCAATATTTAGACTGATTCCTTTTAAAACCTCTTCGGTATCGTATTTAAACCTTACATTTTCAACTATAATTCCTGATTTAATATCTGATATATCCTTCCCTCCTTGTTCAGCCTCATTCTTCTCATCTGCCTTTAAAATCATTTCAACACGTTCCAAAGAAACTAAAGCGATTTGCATTCCATTGAAAGCAGTAGACAATGATTTTATTGGTGCTAAAAGCCCCCACATAAATAGTAAAAACCCAATTAATGTTGAACCACTTAAACCATTTTCTGCCTCAAAAACCACATTACCACCAAACCACATTACTAATGCAAAAACTCCTACTCCAATTGATTCACTTATTGGTGAGGACGCAGTTATTTTTCTAATTTGGCGGTTACTTAAAATGTAAAATCGTTGATTGTGTCCCTCAAACTTTTTATTAAAAATATGCTCTACAGCAAAACCTTTAATGACTTTAACAGCAGATAAACTTTCCTCTACAACAGATAAAACTTCACCAAGTTTTCCTTGAGCTTTTATAGAAGTTCGCTTTAACCCTTTTCCAATTATTGAAACTACTAGTACTGTTAAAGGTAAAAGAAGCATCACTATGAGTGTTAATTTCACATTAATAAAAAACAATCCATAGAGAAAAATTACAATTTGAAACGGTTCGCGAATGATTTTCTGAAGTGATACCATCCCCCATTCTAGTTGATTTACATCACTCGTCATTCTACTCATCAAATCACCTTTTCTTTCATCAGAAAAGAAACTGATAGGCAAACGCAGTATCTTTTGATAAACATCATTTCTTAAACTTGCTATTAATCCGTTTCGCACTGGCGCTAAGAAAAACTCAGCCAAATAAAGAAATATATTCTTAAATAAAAACACACCAGCGATAAATGCGCAGATTCTAAATAATGCTTGTTTTTTCCCCTCGATAAAAGAAGGAGCACTATCAATCATTTCAGCAAACCAAGAATTTACTGCATATTCAAGATGTTCCCTATTAAAATTTATATGAGGATTAGGTTTTAGAAACTCTAATAAATCTGTTTGATTCGTTTTAAATAAAATCTCAATTAACGGAATTAGCGTTGCCATCCCAACAAGTGTTAAAATAACCCCTAATATATTAAAGATAATATTGAGGGAAAAATACCCTTTATACGCTTTGGCGTAAGTAATAAATCTACTAAATCTCTTCACAAGTCCAAAGGTACTTTAATCCATTCACTTTCAAAAGCTCAACAAATAGTATTATCTTAACAGTAAAATAAATGATATGAAAAACATAGTTACTTTTGCATTATTAATTGGTTTAAGTTTTACGCAAATAGCTAATGCTACAAGTTTTACTTCTAATCAAGAGTATTCTATAGCATTTGGTTGTGAGAAGTGTAATAAGAAAGCTTGCACCGGAAGTTGTGATAAGAAAGAAGGTAAGACTTGCAAAAAAGGTAAAAAATCTTGTTGCAAGAAAAAAGGAAAGTCTTGTAAAAAGAAAGAGGAGAAAACGGACGAGAAGAAAGAAGACTCGACTGAAGGCAAACTTGAAGAAAACAAATAATTATCCCCAAGATTTCACCTGAATTATTTAATGGATTACATCCAAAAATATAAAGCAAATAACGTTTTAATTTCAATTTTTGGAATTGCTGTTATTTGCTTTTCTTTTTTCTATTTCCAGTACAAAAAATCCATTAATACCGATAACGAATTAGTTATTGGAAGCCTTGCCGCTGTTGCTATCTTTTTTTGTGTAATTGGGCTGTTTGGTTCATTAATTTCGAGGAGTATTTTGAAATTGGGGAATTTAAAAACCATGGCAATGAGTGCAACAAGTATCTGGATATTACTTTGCCTGTTTATTCGTCTTTATTAACTCAACTGCGATTCGAAATTTTAATAACTCTTTGCTAACTTCACAAACAAAATCGGAATTATGAGTACATTATATATTAAGAACGCAACAATTGTAAACGAAGAAAAAAACTTCATTGGAAGTGTAGTTGTTAAAAACGGAAAGATCGATTCGATCTTTCAAGGTGATGCTCATTTTTCTGATGAAAATGCTGAAGTAATTGACGCAACTGGCTTACACCTTCTTCCTGGAATGATAGATGATCAAGTACATTTTAGAGAACCAGGCTTAACGCAGAAAGCAAATATTTTCACAGAAAGTAGAGCTGCCGTTGCTGGTGGAATTACCTCTTTTATGGAAATGCCGAATACGAATCCACAAACAACTACGCATAGTGAATTGGAAAAAAAGTTTGATATTGCATCGAAAGATGCCATCGCGAATCACTCTTTCTTTTTTGGTGCAACAAATGAAAATATCAACGAAGTTTTAGCTGTTGATGGAAACAATGTTTGTGGTATAAAGATATTTATGGGATCTTCTACTGGAAATATGCTAGTAGATAATGAGCAAACGCTCAGAAATATTTTCGGGAAATGTAAATTACTAATTGCTACGCATTGCGAAGATGAAGTAACCGTAAGAGCAAACGAAGCAAAATACAAAGCCCAATTTGGAGAAGATTTACCAATTAAGTATCATCCTATAATTAGAGATGCAGAAGCTTGTTACAAATCAAGTAGTATGGCTGTTAATTTAGCTAAGGAATTGGATGCACGGTTACACATCTTACATATTTCTTCTGCAAAAGAAACTGCGTTATTTAGAAATGATATCCCGTTGAAGGAAAAACGAATTACTGCCGAGGCTTGTATACACCATCTTTGGTTTACGGATGCGCAATATGATACAAAAGGAACATTAATTAAATGGAATCCTGCAGTTAAAACTAAAACTGATAGAGATGCTGTACTAGAAGCTGTATTAGATGACAGAATAGATATTATAGCTACGGATCACGCACCTCACACAATTGAAGAGAAAACGAATAAATATTTCTCAGCACCTTCAGGAGGACCTTTGGTTCAACATGCGATGGTTGCAGTTTTAGAATTGGTTCGTCAAGGTAAGATGACTATTGAAAAGGCGGTTCGTAAAATGAGTCATGCACCTGCAGAATGTTTCCAAATTCCAAATAGAGGATATATAAAGGAAGGATATCAAGCTGATTTAGTTTTAGTTAATTTAAATAATCCTTGGACCGTTACTAAATCTAACATCATGTATAAATGTGGTTGGTCCCCGTTTGAAGGTCAGGAATTTGCTGCACAAATAAAGGCAACTTTCATAAATGGAGTCAAGGTTTACGAAGATGGAAAAATTATCGAGTTGGCTTCAAATCCAGCTCAGCGTATGATTTTCTCAAGATAATTTTATAGTTTTTTACAACTTACTATAAAATTTTCTAGAACGGCTAAGCAAGGGTACTTGTCCTCAAAAAAGCACATATGTCCTCCTGTCTCAGACAGGTGAAAAGTTCCTTTTTCACTTAACTTACTCTGCTTTTCAAGGTCCTCCCAAGGTACAATGGAATCTAACCTCCCTCCTAAACACAAAACTGGATAAGGTGCGAAATTTAAAATAATTTCCCTATTTGGTCTGTTTTTCATCCCCTCTAACGCGGCAATAATTCCCTGTTTTGGGGTTTTTATAGCAATGTTAAAAACTTTTTTTATTGCGCCTCTTAAAGCAGGTGTTTTATCTTCAATAAATAGATTAGGAATAACTTCTTTAATGAATAAAGTATGATTATACTTTACCACATTGATCGCTCTATCTCTAAATATTTTTCTTTCAATAGTATCCGATTTTGCTGTAGAATTAAAAAGACAAAGCCCATTAACAGCATCAGGATATTTATCGCTAAAGGCCAGTCCAACATACCCTCCCATACTATGTCCTACTAAAATTGTTTTCCTTTTTTGATTTTCGTGCAGCACATGCTTTACTACATCTGCCATCTCCTCCATTGAATGTACGTAACCTAAACAATCACTACCTCCATGACCTGGAAGTGAAATTGAAAACACAGTGTTCTTTTTGGCTAACACCTTAAGGTAATCATCCCAAACCTTATGAGACTCTAAAAAGCCGTGTAACAATACAACGGTTCGTCTCGCTTTACCTTTTTTTTCGTACTGAATTTTAGCGCCTTTAAAAACCGTGGTTTTCAACATGCAACAAAGATACAAGCAACAGTTAAATCTGCCCAATCAAATTATCAACAGCCTAAAAATTGCAAAACCAAATAGTTAAGCGTATTTTAGGATCACAAATTTATTCTTATAAACTATAATCATATGAAAAAATTATTACTCTCAGTATTTTCTGTGACTACTTTATTATCTTTTGGAACTGGAATAACAATCGAAAAAGCTGATCTAAATTGGACAATTGGTAACAAATGGTACATGGCTATTACACCTTCCCAAAGTATAGGAAGTTTCACTTCTTCTGGAACAGAAGCTATTTGGGATCTAACAGCATATGAAGTTGGAACTTTAAAAGATACTATCCAGATATCTGCTGCTACTGCGGGGGGAACGGCTTTAAACGTAAAATCTTCCATCATACCGGAAACAAATTACATTGAAACAACTACTAATTATGCTGTGAAAACATTAAATTATGAAAATACTAATTATTCATTCGATAATTCTCTAACGATTGGATTGCCACATTCTTATAACACTATTTGGAATGGATCCGCCACGTATTCTGCTATTCCAATTGCTTCCACATCCGGAACAATAATTGCTGAAGGTCAATTAACAACCTCATTTGGTACTTTTTCTGCACTTCTTGTACAAGAAACATACACTGTACTTGGCAGTCCTGCTACTTATTACTATTGGGAAACTAAGGAATATGGTAGGATCGCATATTTAATTGAAGGAAACTTAAGCATCATGACGAATAACAACTTTAATTCACCAACTGCTACAGAAGAAGTTTCAATTAACAATTTTAACATTTATCCAAACCCTTCAACTAATCAGTTTACAGTAAAAGGAGATCTTCTTGAAAATGTAAAAGTATTTGATGCGATCGGAAACCTAGTCTATAACACAATTGTTACTGGAGCTTCTGTAAATGTAACCAGTACTAAATTTAACGCAGGACTATATTTTGTGCAAGCTACATCTGCAAATGGTGTATCAACAAAATCAGTGGTAATAAAATAATTACGCTATTTATAAATAGTAAAAAAGCCACTTTTTATGAAGTGGCTTTTTTATGCGATTATTTTAAAAAATAAAGTGCTTGTCTTTTACAAATCAGTTTCCTTTTTAAAGTGGAATCTGTACGCTAACGAGATCTCGAAACCAAGAGCAGTTTTAAAATCGTTATTTAACTGTGTTCTCTCATCATTTATAAAAACACCTGTAATCCCAAAATCAACCTGATCAGGATCACTATAAAGCCTAAAAATACTCATTGTATATAATGCTTTTGCTTTTAAGACCAAATGCTCCTTCCATAAATCAAATTGAAGATAAGGACCAAGTTCTTGAGTAGTTTTCTGAATATAACTAGAAAACAAAGTATAATTATTTAAATTATATCCAGCTGTTAAGGCTAGAAATTCAATACCTACCCTCACATTTTTTAGTATTTTATAATTTACATCAGCATTAATAGGCAACGTTAAATTCACTTCCAATCTTTCGTTTAAACTTTGGTAATACAACCCTAAAATAGGCGTGGTATAGATGCTAAACACCTCTGTGCTTCCATATATCCCAAACTTATAAGTCAGGTTTTTTTTTGCTCTATATTTCCAAAGTAAAACACCGCCAATTTGAAAATACTTGTTTTTTCCACGTTCATAATTTCCTATTAATTTTGGTATTGCGATGTAAATCCCCTTTAATTTTTCGTTATGATTATAACTAATCCCCAATCTTATACCACTCGATATCAAATTCACAGGTTTATTCAATAACAAAGGTTTTAGTCTGATGTTACTATAATCCATTCCCAGTAAAAACACAATTTTATCATTAATTACAAAAGGACTTGTAATTTTAACAGCAAAATTATTCACTGTTGTTTCCCCAGTTGAATTTTCAAATTTATTCTTTGGAACAAAACCGTTTTTAATTTTCGCGATATCAAAATAATTTTGCCCATAGCAATTCATTGCAAGTGCAATAAAAACAGACATAATAATCCCTTTACTT
>MDTF01016202.1_pt1 | contig 17556 bp, 19 predicted proteins | sample 811191 | NCBI WGS metagenome assembly MDTF01 (sample SAMN05326649, study PRJNA326480) | marine metagenome | isolation source: seawater | place: Southern Ocean | collected 2011 | reverse complement strand
GTTTGTGTTAGTTGATGGCTGGACATTGATTATGGGATCGTTAACGGCGAGTTTTGCGGTTTTATAGGAGACTATTATGGACGCAGCAATGGTCATTGATCTCGGAAGGGAGTCGCTCTGGACCGCGGTGTTAGTTGCGGCTCCGCTATTAGGTGTGGCGCTAGCTGTGGGTTTGTTTGTCGGTATTATTCAGGCGGCGACGTCGATTCAGGAGATGACCCTGAGTTTTATTCCAAAACTTGGCATGATGATTTTGACGCTAGTCATTTTTGGTAGTTGGCAGATATCCATCATGGTCGACTTTATTCAACGAATCTTTGAGCGTATTCCGACGCTATTTATGTAATGGACGTACTCGTCGCTGAAATTATCCAGCGTTTCTATGTGCTGCTCTGGCCGATGACGCGAATCTCGGCATTCCTTCTGGCTGCACCGTTTTTTTCACTCCAGGCGGTAACTGTTAGAATCCGTGTGCTATTTGCTTTGGCGCTGACGCTTATGATCTACCCTTTAGTTGAATGGCCGATTATTGACCCGATATCAGCTGGCGGATTGAAGGAGTTACTGACGCAGATATTTATTGGCGTCTTGATGGGTCTAACCCTGCAGGTTGTGCAGTCTGCGCTAGTCGTTGGTGGTCAGGCTATCTCCGCTTCTATGGGTCTCAGCATGGCGAACATGGTGGATCCGAACATGGGTAATGTCCCAGTTATTGCCCAGTTTATTTTGATCTGTTCAACACTGATTTTTCTTGGTTTCGGAGGTCATGTGCTTATTTTAGCTGCGCTCTTGGAGAGTTTTGTTTCGCTGCCAATCGGCGCTGAGCTGGACATGCAGGCGCTCTTGACCTTGACGATTGAATGGAGCGCGATGATATTTTTAGGGGCATTATTACTAGCCTTGCCGATTATGGTGTCGCTATTATTTATCAACATTGGTATTGGCGTGATTACCCGGGCGGCTCCTGCCCTGAATATTTTTGCGGTGGGTTTCCCTGCTATGATTATGGCTGGGATGTTAATTTTTAGTTTGTCCATGCCAAGTATCGGCTATCGTATTCAGTGGCTTTGGCAGCAGGCATTTAATACCGTGGCCCAAGTTGTAGGGATAGTGTAATGGCTGAAGAGAGTTCCGAAGAGAAGAGTGAAGAACCCACCGCCAAAAAGCTTGAAAAAGCGCGTGATGATGGACAGGTGGCGCGCTCGCAAGAATTGGGCGTAGCGCTTATGATGATTGGCGCGGCAATCTTTATGTATATGTTTGGCGGTATTTTTATAGCTGGACTCGCCAAAGCGTTCTCCCAAGGTTTTATATTCGATCGCAGCACGGTTTTTAATCCAACGCGTCTTCCCATAGAGTTTGGCTCTCAAGGGCTCACTTCGATGATGCTTATGTTACCGTTTTTTGGCCTTACAGCGCTGATCGCTATGGCGTCAGGCGGTGTCTTGGGCGGTTATATCTTTTCTATGAAGGCGGTTGCTCCGAAGGCCAGTAAACTCAATCCAATGTCGGGATTCAAACGCATGTTTGGTACTCAGGCTTTGATTGGTTTGACTAAGGCACTGTTAAAATTTGGACTTGTTGGCGGCATGTTAATTTTGGTTGTCAGCGAGCGTTTTGATTTACTCCTCTACCTTGGCCTCATGGATCTCAAGCCGGCGCTGGAGGAGGCCGGCGCCATGATTGCCTTTGGTGCAGTGCTGGTCACCCTTACCCTGTTAATTCCCGCGGGTATTGATGTGCCATACCAGATTTACGAATTCAATAAAAAAATGAAGATGACTAAACAAGAGGTTAAAGACGAAATGAAGGACACTGAGGGTCGTCCCGAGGTCAAGGCACAGATCCGACGTAAGCAGCGCGAAATGTCAATGGGGTCGATGATTCAAGCGGTTGCCGAGGCGGATGTAGTGATTGTTAATCCGGAGCATTTTGCGGTCGCCTTAAGCTACGACCCGACCTCTAACGGCGCACCTTTAGTAGTCGCAAAGGGTACAGATTTTATGGCTCAGGCGATTCGAGATAAAGCCAAAGAGAGCGGTGTGCCGTTATTTTCGTCACCTTCGTTGGCGAGAGCGATATATTTTACTACCGAGATCACGCAATCGGTCCCAGAATCACTATACTATGCGGTAGCGCAGGTAATAGCCTATGTATTTGGGCTTAATAGTCTTAATCGCGGTTCGGTGATGGCGCAAAAACCATCGCCGAAAGTGCCCAAGGAAATGCGTTACGATAAAGATGGTAAGCGTGAGGAGTGATTTTCCAATAAATAGGGAGAGACAGCACTAAATGTTCGACGAGCAGAAAGAGGTAGCGCCGGAATTTCAGGATTGGTTTGACGGTGCAGACATCTTTTTTCGATCCAAGGATAAGCAGCGCTTTCAGCTGTCCTTAGAAGCCGTTAGTCATGGCGATCGAGGCCTTGCCGTGATCGGTGGTAACGACGGCGTGCTCGATCATTACTCGCGGATGTTGGTTGCGCGATTGCGTGATCTAGAAGGATTTCAGCTAGAAGTTTTCTTACCGAATGACACCGATAGTCTACTTAATCGCTTCAATCAGATACTTGCAAAGATGACTATGGAGCAGGCGCGCAAACTGCCTGAAGCGTCGGCACCCGTGCACCTGTTGGTGGTTAACGATGCCAAATCGGTAAAGCAAGATCAGTGGAACCTGCTCGTTCGACTAATCACAGATTTCCCTGGTATCAATGTTCGGTTAATTTTGTGTATCGACAAGACTGGTTGGCCCGGTTACGAGAAATTACTCGCCATGTTTGGTCGTCAGCTTTACCGTTGGGTGGTTGATACTCCGACAGTGGATGAAGCCATACAGTTGATGTACGCAGCGCGCGAGCACGGGTATGAGAGCGACACTGAGTCGCTGCTGGATCAGATCGGGTTAGGCGACGTTGTGGCACCGGACGACTCAGAGATTATGCCTGGAGATATCGATATCCTGAGCGAAGACACGTTGATGCAGGACATCGGCGGAGGTCTAGTATTTCCCGACGATCCGTTTAATTTTGACGGTGAGAAACAGCTTATAGAATTGGACCAAGGCTCTGGCGCCAAACCGTCTAAGTTGCGCGATTTTGCGTTTGTTGCGACAATCTGTTTACTTAGTTTAGTGGTAACTATGTTTGTTATTTATCGGTTTAATCCGGTTGAGTCAATGCTCTACAGGGACGCTGCGTTCGACACTATTGGCAAGTGGCGCGAGTCGCTCGCAAGTATTCTTTCAGATGCTCCTAAAGATGCCGATGCTGAGATCATAATTGACAATGGAGCTGTTCTATTTGCAGCTTTAGATGATGAAGTGGGGGGTACTAATAATAACCAGTTAGCATCTACGCCTCTGGTTAATCAGGCCAATATTTCTGGCGGCCGTGGAGAATTGACTCCTACGGCTGAAAGTAACATAGCTGACGACCGAGTACGCGCTGCTCCTTATACAAGCACCGAGCAGCGGCTCGAGGACATATCACAGCAGTTTGCGGCAGTTAGCGGAGAGCAAAATAGACTGCAACAAATGCCTGAGGATCTGCCAATCGATGCAAGCAGTGAATCACTGCCATCGCCTGCTAATTTAGAATTGCGCAAACAGCTAGGCCAAATCGAGGCGTTGTTAGCGGCTGTAGAACGTGAACGCATTTTAGTTGCCGAGCAGCAAACGGAGCTTGGCGACTCGCTTGAATCTGTATCACAGTCACCGGTGCAGGCACAGCAGCAATCACCAGCGCCGATTGAACAGATTACTCAGGCCCAGCAGCGAGCGCCGGTAGCTCAGATGGAGCCGCTACCGATAGGGGAGATAGCTCTGGGCGAACTGTTAGTCCAGACAGCGCTGGCCGAGCAGTTAGTGCCGATAGATCCGATCCGCGCTTTAGATGACGAAATTGTCACCGTTATCGAGGCACCAACGCAGATCCAGGTGCCGGTTGCGGTCGACCACGTTCAGAGTTCGCGCAGTACCGATTTCTTTATACAATATATCGTTTTTACTTCGCGCCTGCAGGCAACTAGTTTCATCGACGATTATGTCGGACTCGCCGGCGCTCTGGTGGTACCTATATCCTTACGCGGCAATCCGGCTTATGCTGTAGTGACTGGGCCTTTTAACTCGATGGGTGAGGCAAAAAAGTTTGCCGGCGGAGAGCGCCTACCGAAGGATTACTGGTATCGAAGTGCCGCTCAATTGAAGGGGGCACTAAGAACCGATGAATAGAATAACCAAGCGGCTTAAACGTCGCGGATGGGGAGATCGCCAACTTGGATGACTCGATAGATGATGAGCCATTGTCTCTGGGTGCTGGCTTGAGGCGAGTAGGCTCAAAAGACGTTAAAGCGGCGCTAGCGCCGGAATCTGAGGTAGACTCGGGTTTCGTTTCTTTGAGCGATAGTGGGTTAACGCAAGTCGACGAGACGGGTGCCGATATAGTGCAGCCTGCGGTGATGCAGGTGTTGAGTGACCGGTCGATGAGAAACGCCGAGAGCGAGACCGAACAATTTAACAGCTTGTTGGAGCAACGTTTAGCTAAAGTAAAAGCCGCCACTGTCGATATTTCTAAACAGCTAGATGAAATTGAGCCTCACTTTACAACAGACCCTGTGGACGATATATGAGCATGGCCGAAGAAGACGACAACATAGACAGCGAAGATCAGGACGCGATGGAAGAAGAAGCGACCGAGGGCGAGGAGTCTGAGGGCGGGGAGTCCGGCGACGATCAAGATGCAGCGCAAACCTTTGACAAGTATCAAGAGGACCTAACCGATGTTCTCGGTTACGCCAAGCAGATCTCAGGTCGATTGGAAGTCCTAGTTCCGAGCCTTTTGGATACTGCTGATGCCACCAACAGTGCCGCCGACGTAAGTCGCAGAGCCTCTTTGACCCTCGAAAAGGGGCTTAGTCAGGTGCAGCAACGGGTTAAAGAGTTGGACGAAGCGAGTGCCAAGAGTAACCAGCTTTCCGGTTATATTCTAATAGGCGCAGTGACAATCTTATTTGTTAGTGTCGGAGTTTTTTCCTTCATGGCGCAGCAACTTAATGCCAAAACTAATCAGGTTGATTCGATGTTGGTGGCGCTAAGTCAGCGTGTTGTTAACATGAACAGTGCCCTCAGTCTGTTCGACGAGATAAAGGGTACAATGAATGCGCTAGCGATCGAACAAGCTCAGTTTAGCGACACCCAGACCGATTTAATTGCCTCAGTCAGAGACTCTGTGCGGATTTCTGCATCGATTAAAAGCGATGTGCCAGAGGCTGCAGCAAAGCGCGTCAGTGAATCAACCGCCGTGGTGGTAAAACAGGTTAATGCTTTGTCTGGTACGGTTAAGGCACAGAGCGCTAACGTAGCCAAAGTTACTAAGTCGGTGGCAGTGCTGGCCAAGCAGTTAAAGTCAATGCAGGGGCAGGTTGGCAATGTGCAAGCTTTGAATGCCGACGTGCAGTCTCTTATTACCCTGGAGAGAGCAAAGTACCTAGACGTTCTAAGGCGCCAGGTTGCTTTAGAAGAGGCTCGCGATCGGGATGAAGAACCAGAGGAAGAGGTGGTTCCGGCGGTGGTAACATTCCCTAACTTGCCAATTCAGCGTTAAGTGGGTTTTGACTTAGGGAGGTTGACTACTCGCAGCCTCCACTCCCGTTTACATAACACGTTAGCCTAGGCCACCATCCCTACCTAAGTTAGCTTCGAGAAGAGCAGTTTGAGCAGCCATCTCGGGATCATCCTCCAAGCCTTCACCGTCAAGCCCTAGCCCCGCAGCATCTTCGTTGGAACCGTCTCCCTGGGGCGCTGGTGGCACTAACCGGTTAGACATTAAGCCCTGTGTCTCTAGGTTTATCTTGGAAAATAGCGTCTCGCAAGTGCGGTCGAGCGCGTCGATAATCGCTAATCTATCGTCGCCTGTCGCGGTGACGATTTCAAACCCAGACTCGTATAACACAGATGCATAGGTAGATGGCAAAAACGCATTCAGATTTTCCCGCAGTGTTTTTATTTCCATTGGACTCTCGGGCTGCTCGGGCGTTTTGCCACTTTTTTTATCTTCCATACCACGTGTAAAGAGGGTCTCGATATGCTTATACAGAATATGTTCATATTTTGGTTGCCAAGGTACCGCATCGTCGGTGGCATAGCCCGGTGGAGGGTTGCCGGACAAAAGATCCCAAAGATCCACAGCCTGTAAGCCCAGAAACGGTTTGTCAGAATTTATCACTGCAAGAGACCCTTTGGGTTGCGGCCCATGCAACGCGATAGTTTCTATCTTTTCAACGCGGCTGATTAGATAGATCATCAAAATAACGATGGCAGCAGTGCCTACCACCACTGCTAATAAAAGTATATTTTCCATCTCTAATTTCTCCGTATAGTACTCTTTGGTTAACTCGCTGGCGGAGCGTCATTCTCATCGGCTTTTGTGCTCGCCTCATCGCTCGCGGTGGATAGTTCATCGCGCAGGAATTGCAGGGTGATCACGGGCTTTTCTAGATCTAGATCAAAGCTCATTTTGTCAGATACCTCTTGAGTCAATCGAATTGCTCGAAACGCGTCTATCTCCATAGTTTGGTATTGGCCACCAAATATAAATACTGGTTCGGAAAACTCTAGGGGTACATAGGTATAAATCGGACCATTAGCCCCCTTAGCGGTTTGGAACATGCTAGGTTTTGGTGCATCGGGCCGCTCTAGCCCCTGACCTTCGGCTTGAATGCAGAGATCGTGGTAGTTGGCGGTTTTGGTTGCGCCTTCGATAAATATTTTGTCAAGATGTGTCCGGCTTCTATAGCCGATTCTTCGCCTGAAGGCGACCTCCTCTCGCGAGTCCCCTTTCAGGGTGGCGGCTTCAGTGTAGGCCGCTTTGGCAGCAAGCAAAGCCTTTTTTTTGCTATTATCCTTAAAAAAGCCCATTTTTTATAGTTCTGAAATGTCTAAATGTTTCCTCAGCTTTACGACGCAGGCCGAGAGAATCTGACTGACTCGTGATTCACTGACGTCTAGTACAACACCGATTTCTTTTAGGTTCATTTCCTCAGAATAGTAAAGCGATATGACCGTGCGTTCGCGTTCTGGCAGTGTCTTTATCGCGTCCACCAACGAGTCCATAAACTCTTCTTTAGCAACTTGCTCCTCTGGTTCACTGGAGTGGGTGGCTGGTTGCTCCGTATTCTCGGGCAACTGCGACTCCAATGAGACAGTCTGGAATCGATGCGCATGATTGCGTTCGCGTTGAAACTCATCTACATCTTTCCCCATAAATGCGGCGAGTTCGGTCTGCGTGGGCTCGCGCCCCAACTCTCCGGAAAGCGCAGAAGATGCTTCATTATGATCGCGTAGGTTAACGATGGCCGATCGTGGCAGATACGACATTTTGCGCACTTGATCCAATATCGCACCACGAATACGATTCTTCGCAAATACCTCAAAGTCCACGCCCTTATCCCCGTTAAAGGAGTTGTTAGCTTCTATAAGGCCAATCATCCCCACTTGGATAAGCTCGTCTAACTCCATAAAATTGGGCAGTCTACCTTTTAGATGCAGCGCAACGCGCTTTACCAAGCCGACGTGAGCCAGGAGCCCTTTGTCGGATTGGTCTGTCTGTTGAATATCTTGGTAGGACTTAATATCAGCCATATGAAGTGCCAAGGCGATTGGGAGGCTGAGTCGCTAGGCGCTCGACAAAAAATTCTAATCCACCACTCATGGGAATGTCAGATTGGAAGTCTAGAACCATTTTGGCCAGTGCCCGGAAATCACGCGTGGCAATACTGGAAGGGGCAAAAGATGTTAACGGTTGTGACGCCTTGATGGAGCGCAATACCATATCGTCCCGGCTGATAGCATGTAGATAATTGATATCTCCGCCAAGAAAATTTTGAATTACCGAGTTTATGCTGCCATACAAGCGCTCGCCTTCTTCTTGCGAAACTACGCCATTTGGGATTAAACCAATGTTTTCTAGTTGATAATCCTGAATCATCACTTTAATAATGCCGTAAGCATCTGCAATCGATGATGGTTCATTCTTGACTACGATAAACCTATGTTGGCAGGCGCGTAAAAAAGTCATGACGGTGTCCGACATGCCGGCTGCAAGGTCGACAATAAAGTAATCCAGTTGTTCCTCAATCTCAGAGAATGAATTAATGATCCCCGCCGTCTCCATAGGATTTAGTGCCACCATATGCTGAATACCGCTAGCACCTGGCACGAGTTTTACGCCCATCGGGCCCTCGACAATAATGTCTTGAAGGGTCTTTTCGCCAGACAGTACATGGCTAAAATTGAACGGAGTCCGGCATCCAAGCGCTAGTTGTGCATTGGCTAGACCTAAATCGGCATCAAAGATCATGACTTTTTTACCGAGTGACGCCAACGTGACCGCCAGATTGACAGAAATTGTCGTCTTTCCGACGCCGCCTTTACCGCTGGCAATCCCAATTATCTGTGTGGGGACCGTCTTCAACATGTCAATCGTCTTCCCCTGTGATTTAAGTCCTTAACATGACGTCGATAAATGCTGTTTGTGTGGTGCAACCACGATATTGGGTGGCACTGGAACGCACTTATATGCAATGAAAAACTTATATTTTTAACTTCTCTATCTTCGTCGATCATCTCGGACTAGTCAAACAAAATGAATCGGTAGCTGGGTCAATGTGTGTTGAGCTAAACCTATACCCGACATCGGGACTGCTAAATCCACGATAGACGGCTCTGCAGCAGCAACTGACAGCGGCAACTCGCTGGTCATAAGTGCATTAATTATAGGCCAAGGATACACCTGAGTTTCCAATCGCGAAAGCATCACCGAATCCCATACTAGATCAGAATTTTGCAGGTGTCTTTTCAATGATGCTTCCGACGCATCTGCGGCAACTACTAAGTGTTTGCGAGCTTGGGGCAGTATTTTGGTCAGCGTGGCGAGGTTATTTTCCAGATCGACGCCCGGCGTATCGATAATAACCACAGTGCGCGAGTCTAGTTCGCCGAGCAACTGCTCCAAAGTGTTTAGATTATTCGCTCTAAAAGTGTCAACACCGGCTTGTGTACCGATCAACTGAAATTGATTCCAAGCTCCAAATCGGGTGTCGTTATAGCTAATCATTGCAACTTCTTGATCGCCGTATTGCATTGCCATCTGTTTGCAAAGACGCCCTGTCATAAGGCTTTTACCCGATCCTGAGCTGCCGGCTATCAAGTGTACGCCGGGCATATTATCAAGTAATTCGATGTGTTTGATACCGTCGCCAATAAAGGCGGCAATTTCGGTGAGCGCACTGATCATGTCGGTGTGCTTATTGATAATATCGGTCATAAGCGCACGGAGCGCGACGGGCATTCCAGTTTCGTTAAATGCCTCTATTAACGGGCGCATCTCGTCCGAGACAGCAAGTGTGCCGCTCCATGCATCTACTTGCTGAGACAGCTTGAATTCCTTGCGCATGCTGGCCAGTTCTTGCTTCACCATATCGACGATTTCGCGTGCTCGCATGTTGCCACTTTCATCTTGATTGGACTCGGGGGCCTGCTTAGTTGCGGCAAAATTTGGGCCGATTTCAATACCTTGCTCGAAAGGTTTTATGCGCGTTTGAGCGGCAGCAATTGGCGATATTTTTGCAGTCTTTGTAGGCGCTGTAGCAGCACCTAGGCCACCATAGACTTGCGACTCCAAGACGCTGTCGAAATTGGGCTTATCGCCGAGTGCTTCACGGCGAATAGGGGCATCCTCCAGCGGGCTGTCGCCAAGTGCATCCATCGCTTGAGTAGCGAGGTCAATTGCCACTATGAGTTCAGTTTGGTTTTGGGCTTTTTTATTTGACACCACCATAGCGTCTTCTCCGTAAAGCTCGTAAACTTTTTCCATCGCCTTACGGGTATCGTTCGCTAAGACTCTTTGCAATTCCATGGTACTTCCTCAACTTAATTGTTGTTTTCAACATCAACTGTGGCGACTACTTTAACCGCTTGGTCATCAGGTATTTCACTGTATGAAAGTACCGTCAAATCGGGCAGTCTGTGTCGTATTATTTTCGCCAACCACGGACGAATCCCCGGTGACACTACGAGCACCGCGGGGTGCCCTTGATTCTCAACTTTTTGGGTATTTTCCGCCAGGGCGTTGAACAGACCCTCAGCTAGATTTGGTTCTATCACCAGTCCCTGCCCCTTGCTGCTCTGCTGCAAAATGTTGTGCAACATTTGTTCCAATGAAGGGTTGAGTGTGATCACTGGCAGGCTAGTATTGACGTCTATTAAGCCCTGCACGATCATGCGACCAAGCCGCGGTCTCACCGCCGCGGTTAAATCGTCAGGGTCTTGGGTATTGCCGCTTTCGGTAGACAACACCTCGATGATAGTGCGCATGTCTCGTACTGATACAGATTCGTCGAGTATGTTTTGCAATACCTTGGTAATTGTCGCCAGCGGCAATTTCCCGGGAACTAAGTCTTCCACCAACTTAGGTGATCGAGCGGCCACTTTATCGAGCAATTGCTGCGTTTCGTCGTGGCTCAGTAGTTCAGCGCAGTTGTTTCTCAGTAAGGTGTTCAGGTGTGTAGCAACTGCGGTTGCAGCGTCCACTACGGTATATCCCAAAGTTCGAGCATAATCTCGCTGCGAGGGTTCAATCCAAACAGCGTCAAGGCCAAACGCAGGCTCTTTAGTCGGTATACCTTCGAGGGTCCCCAGTGCTGTGCCTGGGTTGATCGCCATTTCACGGCCGACTTTGATGTCGCCTTTGCCGCGAACGACGCCATTCATAACGATGTGGTAGACATCGGGCGCCAAATCTAAGTTGTCACGAATCCGGATTGGTTGCACCAAAAAGCCAAGTTCGGCAGATAGTTTCTTGCGGACACCTTTGACACGCGGGAGTAGCTGCCCACCGGTTTCAGTATTCACCAGAGGTATCAAGCCATAGCCGATGTCAAGACCCACTAAGTCGACTTGGTCGACGTCGTCCCAATCAAGTTCTTCTGAAGGACTCTTTTCCTCGGACGCCTGCGATGAGGCTGCCGCTGATGCATCCTGCAGTGCGACTTTAGATTGATTGTTTAACGTAAATCCAAGGGCGGCAATCCCAAAGCCAAGGCTTAGGAAAATGAAATGCGGCATGCCTGGGACCATACCCATTAGGATTAGAATGCCGCCGGCAACAAACATTGCCATTGGGTTATTTAACTGACTCTTGGCCTGCTCGGTCATTGTTTCTGCGGTGGTAACCCGGGTGACAATAATTGCAGTAGCGAGAGATAACAGCAGTGATGGGATTTGTGCGACCAGGCCATCGCCAATTGTGAGTAGCACGTAGATGCGCCCAGCTTCGGAGAAACTCAGGTCGTGTTGACCGATACCGACGGCTAGACCGCCAATAATGTTGATCAATAAAATTAACAGTCCGGCGATAGCATCGCCTCGGACGAACTTAGATGCTCCGTCCATCGAGCCAAAAAAGTCTGATTCTTGCGAGATCTCTTCGCGGCGTCTTTTCGCGGATTCTTGATCGATCACTCCGGCATTTAAATCTGCATCGATGGCCATTTGCTTGCCTGGCATGGCGTCCAGAGTGAAGCGAGCAATGACCTCAGATACTCGTCCGGCACCCTTAGTGACAACGATGAAATTAATGATCATCAAGATGGAGAAAATGATAAAACCAACTAGGTAATTGCCACCAATAACGAAAGCGCCAAAGGCCTCGATAACTTTACCCGCCGCATCTGGCCCCTCATGACCATTCACAAGAACCATCCGCGTAGAGGCGACGTTAAGTCCGAGTCTCAGCATGGTTGCGATCAGCAGAATGGCTGGAAAGGATGAGAAATCTAGCGGTTTAGCGCTGTTGATGGCCACCATGATAATGATCAAGCCAATCATAATGTTAAACGTAAACAGAACATCTAGTAAAAATGGAGGAAGTGGAAGTATTAACATCGAAAGTATCAAAAGAACGAGTAGGGGTACGCCCAAACCAGAAAGTTCGAATTTCGACAGGTCCTGTCGTATGTTTGACAGTATCGCACTTGCCATTAATATCTATCCTAATCAAATCAAGGTCTTACATAAGACCCTTAAATATTTATCATTACTATCTTTAGGTCAAGCAATAAGCGTGCCAGCAAATCTGTTTCTTGCGTCACAAACGGGCGATCTGGCATGTTTTATTTATTAGCGTTAAAGATTGACGTGAAACTGTCGATTACTACACTATAGACCTGCTATCTCGCTACTGCTTTATATCTAGGCGCAAGGGGCAGGCGATAAATCTAAACCAGAGAGCTACAGGTGAAGTATGAGATACAACATGGGAAAGTTGCTTAGAGTTTTGGGTCTTAGCCTCACAGTGGCTGTGGTCACAGGTTGCTCGACGACTGCAGAGTATTCGTCCGCGGTGATGCGTACGATGGTCAATCAATCCGAGAATATAACGGCAACTGGCTATGCGGTCATCAGCGTTCAATTAAACGACAATCCAGCGCAACAGCGGTTGCTGTCGATCCGCTCTGCAAAACTCGATGCATATCGCGTGTTACTCGAGCAAGTTTATGGACAGTACCTCGATGTGAATACTACCGTGGGTGAGATGGTCGTACAGAGCGATACTTTTCGATCGAGAGTTCAAGGTGTAATTTATGGAGCGCAGCTAGTCAGTATTACCCCTGTGGGAGACGATACCTACACGGTGACGTTGGCGTTGGACCGAAGTATTGTAGATGATTTACGAATGCTTTACATCGATCAAATGGCACTCAAACAGAGCGGCCGAGAACAGTCGTCGCGGAGCATAAGGGTTGCTAGAGAAGTCGCACATGAAACGCCATCGGATGAGACTGGAGGCCTTTGGGGCGGTATCAAAAGTATTGGCTCATTCAGCAAAAGAGTTCTTGTCGGTTCATAACAGTAAGGTTTAAACAACAGCGGTCGAAACGGGCGATGGGCGCGTTCATAAGCAGCTCGGTCAGTCTAGCAAAGCAGTGGTAGGATGGAGATATGCCAAAACAAGCAGATAATACAGTATCCGGTAACCGGCCTCAGGTAGTGATATCTGAGGCACTTTGTTATGTGTTGGTCTGGTTTTCACTGTCACTCTTAAGCCCTCCAGCTTATGCGACCGAGATATTTTCCGCTGAGGAAAAACTCGAGGCGATAAAGCAGGCATTGGTTGATCTTGCCATGGAGTCGGAAGTAACCCTGGGTAGTGCGGCGTATATAGACAGTCAGGGTGTTCTTCACGAGTCCTCACTCATGTCGAGTAATAGTCAAGTTCGTGGTGTGCGGGTTTTGTCTTATCTCGAAGAGGCAGGAATCCCGGTAGCTCGTGTCGAAGCGTCGATGTTATCGGATCGCAGTTGTCCCGGTGCCCGACCAGAACTGCGCAGAGAAGCTCTAATAAGGATAGCCCATCGCGGTGTTAACAAGCGCCTTGGAGATCATTATTTGAGTGAGGTCGCGACCTTGTCCAAAGAGGTGATGATGTCGGCCATGGCTGGCTCGACAGCTTGGACAACGCGTCCGGAAGTGCGTTTTGCGAGCAATTATGACAACCTAGTATCTGGTGGTTCTAGCGACCGGATACCCTACCGCTTTGATGTCACTGTCAGTGAGCACAACCCGGCAGCAGTAGATCGGCATCAAATTTTTGACGTTGTTGATTACGGCGCGTCGATGGGCAAAGCGGCGTTCGATTTCGCATTTGGCTACAGTGAGTGGACCGGGATGACCGGCGCTTTGTGGGGATTTTTGCCAGTTCTCGATGATGATAATCCAACGCCGAGTTCGTCATTGTTTCCGATACGAAAAGTGCTTGGTTACTACTCCTTGTCTATGATGCCAGAGTATGCCCGATCAGTTGCTCCCTGGCCGTCGTCGAGTCTCGACTACGAGCTCGTCATTGTGGACCGCAAGAGCGAGATGCCGCTGTGGCGCAAAACCTTGAAGCTAGACTATCCGCGGTTGCCAAAAGGATTTACGAAGTCGGCAATCCCACCGGAGTTTCGCCACCAAATTATGCTAGCAACCGAACAGATGATGACTGAAGCTACGGCCTCGATGATGTGTATGGCTCAGTATTATCACCTTTCCAACGCTGATGGCGAATCTGGCATAGCTACTATTAATGCCGGGTCATTGGCGGGAGTTCGGCTAGGCGACCAGTTTTTACTGAGTACCGATCCGAATGTTTTAAACGCCGCAGTCAATTCTGCGGCACTTTCGACTCTTGCGCTGGCGCGTGTCGAGTCTGTGAGCCGGCACTCTGCCGTGCTTAAGCACATTGCCGGTCCCAGGTGGACCAGTGCCCAGGCCAATGATAGTTTTGTAGCACTATACTTTTAAGTGCCGATGGAGGAAAAAATGATAAGAGTTCCCAATAAAGCTGGCATTCGGCAAGTTGCCGTTACACTTTGCAGTCTATGGTTGCTGACCTGCAGCTTTATAGCGTCAGCTGAAAGTCCAGAGGAGGCGCTGGCGCAGTTGGTTAAAGATATTCGTTTGATGACACCAACCTTGGCTGAAGCGTTTGCTGACGGCCGTTACATTACCAAAAAAGGCGACACTTTAGATCGAATCATCGCTCAGACCATGGTCGATAACCCGGTGCGTAAAGAAATTCTTATGAAGGCTATCGTGCGCGCCAACCCGCACGCCTTTAAGCGTAAAAATCCCAACTGGATGTATGCCAACAAGCAACTCAAGCTGCCGACAGCAGACGATATACACCAGGTCGTATTCAATAACTCGGGTGGTATACTAAATGCCAAAAAAGCTGCGCATGCCGATCGCCAATCCTGGGTTCAGTTCCCCTGATATGAACAATGTGGCCCCGGTGCATGCCGCACTATGTTTAAGCCTGATCGGCTGAGTCTCAGATTATGTTAGGGCCGGAACAGGTCAATCTTGCAGTGCGCCCCTCACCGATATTTTTAGAGGGTTTGGTGGCCATCCAAATAACTGAGGAGGTCGCCAAGGACCTCGGGTTAAAAGATGGACAAATAGTTCGCGGGATTTTTGGTTACCGCGGAGACGAATTACGTCTAGTTGTGAACAAAAGAGAGTTCAACTGGACTGCCGCAAACCAGTTTAAAGCCGGTGATAAACTCGATCTGCGGGTTACCAACAACGCACGGTCGCTTCAGCCTCTGGCACCCAGAGCACAACCTGAACTGCTCGCCACACCAGGGCCGAGATTGATGAGCTTATTGTTCAGGCCACCGCAGGCCTCTGCTGTTAGCAGCTTATTGATGTCCGATGGGCAAGCACCTGCGCTACAGCAGCTCGCCCAAGGTGACAATGCGCGCTGGTTATCGCAGTTAATGCAGACGATGGCGAGGCTCTCTCCAGCCGATGTGAAACGCGCGTTGCTTGCCTCCGGCTTGTTTACCGAGGGTCGCTTGGCAAGCCAGTTGGCGGCCAATTTCGACTTAAAACAGTTACTTAAAAGTATTTTGCGAGCACAACCACCGCAGTCGGCGCTTGGCCGCGATGTTGAATCTGCGATCGATGAAATTGAGGGTCGTCAAGTCGAAAGCCTTCAGGCGCAACAAAATAGATCCATTTCGTACAGTTTTCTAATGCCCTTTTTGGATGCTAATCCAGTGCAAGTTAAGTTTGAGCGCGGTCGCCATCAGGATGACGACAAAGATCCAGACTGGATTATAAATTTACATACCGACAGTCGCAGCATGGGCGAATTGTGGTTGAAGACCACCTTTAAGCCGTCACTGCGCCTAGACATGGAGATGTGGGCCGCGCGTGCTGATATTGCGCGTTTAGCACGTGCCGGATCGTCAGACTTGCATCATCAGATGGAGGAGTTTGGATTGGCATTGGGCAAGATGACAGTGCACCATGCGCGACGGCCACTTGCTGGTACTCAGGACTCGCACCCCGGTGGCGTAGTGGATATCACCACATGACTTACGGGCCGACAAAAAAAGCGGTTGCCATCGAGTATGGGAAAAATACCGTGCCAATGCTGACGGCAAAGGGTCAGGATGAGCTGGCGGATGCGATCGTAGCCGAGGCGCAACGGCAGGGAGTGCATATCGCAAAAGACCCACAGCTTGTAGCGTTGTTGAGTCAGCTAGATCTGGATCGCGAGGTGCCAGAGAATCTATTTGTCGCAGTGGCGGTGATATTGTCCTGGGTATACTGGCTTAAGGGGATCGAACCGGACGGTTATCGCAGTCCTAATGCCAAGTAACCATGTTTAAGTCCTAAGCGTTTCCCACAGAATTTTTGCGGCTTTTGGAGCGAATCTTTCCTAGTCGGTCGTAGACCTCGACACTACTCAGTGGGTCGGGTGTTTGGATAGTGTGAAGCGCGCCTCGAATGGTTTCGAGTTTGCGGGTGATTAAAACTTCGTTGCGAATGTGTAATTCTTTGCAGTCTTTCATCAATGCCATCACTTGATCCCAGAGTGCAACATTATCGGCCAGCGCCTCGGGCTGTTCGGCGTAGGCTCGAATCCGCGAAGTCAAATCTTCACTCGCGAGAAAATCAAGAATTTCTATCTTCTGAGCTTGCAAGACCTCAAAGGTTTGTAGATCTTGCTCCTTAAGAGACTTAAATTCGTTTGACAATACTGCCTTCAAGGCATTTGCCTTGTGCAGGGTCTGTGCTATGTAATCGGTTTCAGAATTGGACATGACCATCACAACCAGCTGGACTTGAACACAGAGTATAACATCCTGTGCTCAAGGTGAAGCGCGTTCACAAAGGTCTTTACGTATTACCTATCATGCGCTCGATGGCGACAAAATTTTCGGCAATACGCCGCTCGTTTAGCGGATAATTGCCTTCTTGCAGAGCAGTACGTATTGACGCTACCTTCGCCTCGTCAAACTCCGCCGTCGCTAAAGCCGACTCGGCTGCTTTACTCAGAATTAGCTGGTCGACCTGGGGCGCAACCGCTGGTTTCGGTGCGGGCGTATCGAGGGACTCGCTAGCTTTTTTTAACTTGTCGGCTGATTCTGAGGCGACTTTTAACTGCGCTGCAGCGGATCCGACGTTAGAAATTGCATTAGTCATCACATTCTTCCTTTAGACACTCTAGCCTAATGTATTTTGCGTTCCATTATATAATCGGCACATGGGCACGGATCTTTAACGTAAAGTACAGCTGAACGAGAGTATTTTAGTCCTATTTCACTCGATTTTAAAGCCCTCGCGCTTTTCGCGTTCCAGAGACTATTGCTTCTACTGTATCACCGGATTCAGGGTTGAGTAATTGTACTTGTTCGCCGAGTTTGCCACCCTCTAGAGCCTGCATAGAAACCGTGATCAGCAACGGTCCACCGCCGACGCTTAACGTTACCATATCGCCTTTTTTGATGAGCGCTGCTACTTTGACGTCGGACATGCGCAAAAGGTTTCCCGCCTGAATGGTTCGGGTAACTTCCAGTTGGTCCAGATTACTGTCTGAAACCAGCGCGTCAGCGGGTAATCGCCCAAAATATTCCTCGATAAGCGCGTTGCCGGACGATAACAATTGTCCCCTGGTCAAGGTTGTTTGCGCTATAAGAGCTCGGTGGCGTTGTTTAATGTCGCGTT
>MDTF01001314.1_pt1 | contig 17565 bp, 17 predicted proteins | sample 811191 | NCBI WGS metagenome assembly MDTF01 (sample SAMN05326649, study PRJNA326480) | marine metagenome | isolation source: seawater | place: Southern Ocean | collected 2011 | reverse complement strand
ACTTGCCTGATGGTTGTACCTGCAGCACTTTCTGAATTTTTAATAACTATTACTCTTGGATCAACTTTTCTTCTTATAAGATGAATTTGTAGTAGTTCATTTACTTGTTTTAATTTCAATTCATCTGGCGCTAGTGTGGTGATTATCTTATCTTTTCTTTCAACTGAAATTTTAAGTCCCTTGAAATCATATCGGTTATCAATTTCTCTTAAACAATTAGCAAGAGCATTATCAAATTCTGGATAATTAATTTTACTTATTACATCAAATGAAGGCATAATCTTTATTATTTAATACAATAATGCATTTTGTAATTAGAGCAATCTCTATTAGCGGTATATTAAAAAATTTACTTATGGTGCGTCTTAAATTTATCTAGATTTAATTTTACCAATATAATCCTTAAGATCACTTTTAAACTTCAAGCCTAGAGTGTTGTTCGTTTTAAGACCTTTTGGATAGTAGGATTTGAATCTTTCTCCTGGTCTACTTTTAATCATTTTTATATTTTTTGAAAAAAGTTTAGCAACTTCATAGATAGTATATTCTTTTTCAGATCTAAATAAATACTCTTTATGTTTACCTTTTCGCCAGCCGACATAACACCCATTTATAATATCCTTTATATAAGTAAAATTTCTTTTTTGATTTCCAGGCTTCACAACAGGTAAACTTCTATTTTCCTTAAAGCATTTTTCAAAAATACCAATTACAGCTGCCATTTGACCGGTCATGATTTGTTTTTCACCATATACATTATAAAAGTAGAAAATTTTATAATCTAAATCAAACCAATTATTATAGTTTTTAATTAATTTCACATTTTGTGATTTGGAAAAAGAGTAAGGTGATAAATTTTCTTTATTATTAAATGCGCTTGAAGTTGCAGAGTACAATAATTTTATTTTATTTTTATTACAAAAATTAACCACCTGTGTAGTTCCATAAACATTTGAATTAAAACATTCTTCTGTATCATTAAAACTTTGAGCTATACGTGAAAATTCACCAAAATGGAATAAATCAGATATTGAATATTTATAGTAATCTAAAATTTTAAATATATCCTTAGTATCACCCTTAATATATTTTATTTTTTTACTCTTTATATGATTTTTTTTTGATCCACTGGAATAATTATCTATAGAAATAATTTGAGATTTAGTTTTTTTTAATATTAGCTCTATAAGGCTTGATCCAATAAAACCAGCCCCACCAGTAACAACTATACATTTTCTTTTCATCATTATTACTATATATAAGAATTAAATTTATGAAAGCTTAAGATGATTTTTTTTTCAATTGTAATACCCACATGGAAAAGAAAAATCATTTTAAAAAGATTAATTGAAAAACTATTAAAACAAAATTTTAACTATGATTTTGAAATTATCGTATGCGATAGTAATAGTAATGATGGAACAAAAAAAATCGTCCAAGACTTGAGACAAACTACAAATAAGTTAAAATATATCAATATTATTCAGAACTCACTTCCAGAAAAAAGAAATATAGGAATTAAATCAGCAAAAGGTAAATATATAATCTTGATGGATGATGATTGTATACCCGCTAATAATTCTTTTTTAAAAGAATATTTTAAAGGATTTAATAATGTAAATAAAAATATTATTCTCAATGGAATAGTAAATTTTCCAAAAAAATTTATAAAGAAAAGTAATTTTATAAAATATAGACAATCAAGACATTTTTCAAAAGATAGAAGATCAAAAATATGGAAAGGTGAGTTAAACCTGAAACACTTAGTTGTAATGAATATGGCTTTTCCAAAAAATCAAGTTTTGAATAAAAAAATAATTTTTAACAGGAATTTTTGGGGTTATGGATCAGAAGACCATGATTTTGCGCAAAAATTAAAAAATGGAGGTTTTGTTCTAAAAGCTTGTGGTGCAGAAATAACTCATCTAGATGATGCAAGTTATTCTAACTATTTAACCAAAATTTATCATTTTGGACGTGATGGCATGCTATATCTTAAGGAATTTAATATTGAAGCATATAATGAAATTTTTCTAGAAAGAATAACATTCAATTTTTTAAGAAAAAAAAATTATAAAAAAGTTTTAAATAAAATCATTTTACTAATGATAAACTTTGAAAAAAAAAGGGGATTTGTACTTCCTATCTTTTACCAAATTGGTATATTTTTATCGTTTTTATTAGGAACTATAGATAGAAAAGACTCATCAAAAGAAATTGTTAAAAGAAAAGCTGGTTGGTATACAAAAAAATATCTTTAATGAACTAATCATTTATAATGAAATCAAAAATAAACAAGTACAATAAACTTTAAAAAAAAATTACATAATGCCTGGTTTTGAAGTAATAAATTATAAAGAAAAAAAAGCTGTTGAAAGAATATTCACTAAGGGTTCTGGTGTATTGTTTAGACACGGTTTTGAAAATATACGTAAAAAATCATATCAAGTTAAAGATTTTGAAATAAAATTTAAAAATAAGTTCAAATCTAAATATTCTTTAGCAGTTTCATCTGGCACAGCAGCACTTAGAATAGCATTAGCAAGTTGTAATATTGGACTTAAAGATGAGGTAATAACACAGAGCTTTACATTTGTTGCAACTGTTGAAGCAATTATTGAATCAGGGGCAAAACCAATATGTACAGAAATTAATGAGACTCTTAATATGTGTCCTATTGATTTAGAAAAAAAAATATCAAAAAAAACTAAAGCTGTTATTGTTGTGCATATGCTGGGTGTTCCTGCGCAGTTAGATAAAATTAAAAAAATTTGTAAAAAAAATAAAATACTATTAATTGAAGATACAGCCTGGGGTATTGGAGGAAAATATAAGAAAAAATATTTAGGAACAATTGGTGATATGGGAACATACAGTTTTGATTTTGCCAAAACAATAACAACCGGTGAAGGTGGTATGATTGTTTTTAAAAAAAAAAACATTTTTTAAAGGCAAAAGCTTGGCATGACCATGGTCATGAAAATAATCCAAATGTCCCAAGATGGGAAGATACAAGAAAATCAAGTGGATTTAATTTTAGAATGAGTGAATTACAAGGCGCTGTTGGATTGGCTCAGCTTGAAAAATTTGATAAAATATTTAAAAAACATAAAAAAAATAAAGATATGATATTAGAAAAATTAAAAGGGATAAAAGGATTAAAGTTAAGAGTTATTCCAAAACATGGGAAAGAAGCAGCTGAATCTTTAATACTGCTAATGGAAAATAAAGTTGAAGCAATAAAATTTCGAAAAAATTTACTAAAATATGGTTATTCTACTAAGATATTACCCGAAGCAACATCATGGCACTTTGCAGGAAAATGGAAGCATATAGAGCAGTTAAGAATTAAAAATAACAATATGTATCCTGTGTCTAAAAAAATTTTGTCAAAAGCAGTCTCAATCCCAATTTTTTATCATATGCAAAAAAATTTTCCTACAATAATTTTTGATGTAATTAAAAATTTAAATAAATGAAAAATTTAAGTATTTCAGTTATTATACCAGTTTATAATAGAGAAAAATTTATTGGTAGATGTTTAAGGTCTTTATTAACACAATCGATTGATGCAAATCAGTTTGAGATTATCTTAATTAATGACGGCAGTAATGATGCAACAGAAAAGATTTATCAATCATTTTCTGATGAAATTAAAATTATAAAAAATAAAAAAAATCTTGGTTTGCCAAAGGCCCTTAATATTGGCATTAAACAAGCAAAAGGTAAATATATTGTGAGAGTAGATTCTGATGATTATGTAAATTCAGAATTCTTAAAAATTTTATTTTTATTTATTACTGAAAATTCAAATTTTGATGCTGTGGCATGTGATTATTTAGTTGTAGATGATAAAGAAAATGTAATTAAAAGATTTGATTGTCATAAGACACCTATAGGATGTGGAATTATGTTTAAAACAAAAGATTTAATATCAATAGGTCTTTACGATGAGAATTTTTTATTGCACGAAGAAAAAGAATTAAGACAAAGGTTTGAAAAAATATACAAAATTACTAGACTAGAAATACCACTATATAGATATCGTAAACATGCAGCCAATATGACAAATGATAAAAAAAATTATAAAAAAAAACTAAAGATGTTAAGAAAATGAATTCAATTAAATTAGGAAATAAAATTATAAATAATGAATCTAGCCCTTATATAATTGCAGAAATAGGTGTTAACCATGAATGCTCACTATCTACAGCAAAAAAATTAATTTTCAAAGCCAAAGAAGGTGGGGCAGATGCAGCTAAATTTCAAACCTATAAAGCAGAGCTCATTACAAGTAAAAACTCACCAAGTTATTGGGATACAAGTAAAGAAAAAACTAAAAGCCAATTTAAACTTTTTAAGAAATATGATCATTTTAGTGAGGAGGATTATAAGAACCTTCACCGATATTGTAAAAAATTAAAAATTGATTTTGCATCAACTCCATTTGATCACGCGGCTGTTGATATGCTTAACCCATTAGTTAGTTATTTTAAGATATCATCTTCAGATATTACTAATTTCCCACTTTTGAAAAAAATTGCATCAAAAAAAAAACCTATTTTACTCTCAACAGGGGCCTCTACAATAAGTGAGATAAAAAATGCAATTAAAATCTTAAGAACAAATAAATGTAAAGAAATTGTTATAATGCATTGTATACTGAATTATCCAACGACAAATGAAAACGCAAATCTTGGAATGATTCATGATTTAAAAAAAAATTTCCCAAAGAATTTAATTGGATACTCTGATCACACATTACCAGACCCTGAAATGACCAATTTACTTATCGCATATACTCTTGGAGCAAGAGTTTTAGAAAAACATTTTACATTGAATAAAAAGAAAAAAGGAAATGATCATTACCATTCTATGGATGGTAAAGATTTAAAAAATTTAACAAATCGTATTTTAAAAGTCAGTAAAATCATTGGAAAAAGTAAAAAAACCTTTCTTAATAGTGAGTTAGTTCCAAGAAAATATGCAAGAAGGAGTTTAGTCTTAGTCAATAATATCCAAAAAGGTAAAATTTTATCAAACAAAGATATAGTTTGTAAAAGACCAGGTACTGGAATTTCTCCAATAGATTTCTCAAAAGTGATTGGAAGAAAAGTGAATGAAAACTTACCTCAAGATCATATTCTAAAATGGGTTAACCTAAATAAATAATGAGTAAAATTGGTTTAATTATTCAAGCTAGGACAAATTCATTAAGATTTAAAGGAAAGATTTTAAAAAAGTTAGACGATAAGACACTAATTGAATGGGTTATTAGACGTATTAAAAAATCTAAAGTTGATCAGATAATTTTAGCTAGTTCAAAAAGAAAAGAAAATTTAATTTTAAAAAAAATTTGTCAAAAAGAAAATATTACTTTTTTTTCTGGCAGTGAAGATAATGTCTTAGAAAGATTTTATAATGTAGCAACAAAATATAAACTGGATGCAATTGTAAGGGTTTGTGCTGACAATCCATTTGTCGACTATCAAGAGATAAATATACTTTTAGATACATATAAAAAAAACAAAAAAAAAATGATTACTATTTTAATCATCGAAATTTTGAAGATATCACATATGCAGATGGTTTTGGTGCGGAACTTATAAAATTTTCAACTCTAAAAAAAATTTATAGTAAAGTTAAAAATAAATATGACAAAGAACATGTCACATCAAATATTTGGAATAATATTGATTTGTTTAATATTCTTCCATGTAAAACAAATATTAAGAAAGATTTTCATAATATAATTTTAGATATAAATCACAAACATGATTATGATAAAATAAAAAAATTTATTAAAATTGATAAAATTAAAATTAGCGATAATGCCAACAAAATTGCTGCACTATATTCTACACATGAAATTGATTGTTATTTGGATGATTTATTTTCTTATAATAGAAGTTTGGCTGGGGAAGAAAATAGAAAAACTCTTATTTATTTAAAAAAAGATATTCCAATTAAGATTAAAGCATTAAAATCTGGTCTAAAAGTTTTTGATTGGTCTATTCCAAAAGAATGGAAATTAAGAGAAGGCTATATTGCTGACAATTTAGGAAATAAAATAATTGATTTTAAAAACAACAACTTGCACGTAGCGAGTTATAGCCAACCAGTAAAAAAAAAATTAACTTTCTCTGAACTAAAAAAAAAAATATTTACTCATAAAATTAACAATGCGATACCATACAGAACTTTCTACTATAAAAATGATTGGGCATTCTGTTTAAGTAAAAAAGATCTACAAAAGATTAAAAAAATTTCATTAAAAAATAAAAATAAAAAATTTAATGTTTGTATTGATAGTCATTTTACAAAAGGTAAAATGAACTATGGTGAAATTTTAATTCCCGGAACTTCTAAAAAAGAGATATTGATTTCAACTTATATTTGTCACCCATCAATGGCGAATGATAATTTAAGTGGCATTATACTCACTAGTTTACTAGCTAGATACCTTAAGAATTATATTGGGCTGAAGTGGTCATATAGAATAGTTTTTATTCCAGAAACAATTGGCGCAATTGGTTATATCAAAAAAAATATAAAAAGTTTAAAGAAAATTGATTTTGGATTAAATATTTCATGTGTAGGTGGTAAAGGAATTTTTTCAATTAAAGAAAGTTGGAACTCTAGTCATTTTTTAAATAATATAATTAATGATATTTTTTTAACAAAAAATATAAAATACAAAAAATATAAATATGATATTCATGGTAGTGACGAAAGACAATATTCATATAGTGGCTGTTCTATAAACATCGCCTCAATTCATAAAGATAAATTCTATGATTATAAAGAATATCATACTTCTTTAGATAACCTTAATTTTGTTAAAGGCCATCAAATTTTTGAGACTTTTTTAATATATAAAAAATTAATTAAAGAAATTGAAAAACAAGAGATCTACAAACTTAAAAATGAATATTCCGAGCCAATGTTATCCAAGCACAACTTATATCCTAATACTGGTGGTTCTATGCTGCCATCTTCAAAAATGTCCTCTTATATAGATAAAATTCTTTGGATTCTTTTTAAAACAAATGGAAAACGTACTGTTGAGGAAATTAGAAAAGATTTAAAATTTACAACTATTCATATGAACCAAATAATAAAAACTTTAAAAATAAAAAAAATTATCAATCATATATAAAATGTATAAAATTCAAAAAATCAATGATGATACAATTTGGAATAATTTTATAGATCAGTCTCCAAATGGTAATATTTACTTCAAATCTTTTTTTTTGGATTCGCTAAAGGATAAAGTTTCCAAAAACTTTATAATTAAAGGAAATCAAATTAAAGCAGGTTTTGTCCTGGTCCATGATAAAGATCTTAATATTATTGATAATGAAAATATAATATATTCTGGGATTATTTTTAATAAATATGAAGATAAAAGTACTTCCAGCTACAATCTTGATACCTTTTCAATTACAGAATTTTTTGTGCAACATTTAGTGGCTAACTTTAAAAATATTCAATTTAATACAGTTCCAGATTTTTTAGATGTACGTCCTTTTTTATGGCACAATTATAATAAAAAAAAAAATGTATTCAAATGTTATCCCAAATATACATCATTTATTGATATTAATAATTGTAGTGACGAAATTAATGATCCTAAAAACTTATTTAACAAGATGAATACTCTTAGAAGAAGATTAATAAGAAAAGGTATACAAAATTTAACAAAATTTAAAACTACAACTGATATTAGTTATTTAGTTAAAAGTTATGAAAACTATATGATCAAGCAACAATCTCCAGTTTCCTCTCAAAAAATAAATGAAATGAAAAAACTATTTAAAAATTTACTAGATAATAAGAAATTGTTAATTAAAATTGCATATACTAAAGAAGGTGATGCTGGGTATTTATGCATTTTTGCCTATGACCTAAAGGTTGGGTATTTTTTGTATGGTTGCCCTTTAGTTGATAAAGTTGAAAATTACCTTGGATCAATAACCTTTTGGCAAGTTTTTAAGGACTTGAAAAAGAAAGGAATTGATCTAGTTGATATGGAGGGTATAAACAGTCCCAATAGAGGTTGGTTTAAACAATCTTTTGGGGGAGTTATTAAGCAATATTTTGAAATTAAATTAAAAAATTAAATGAGCACAAATAAAGACCAAATACATTTCAGTTCAAATTTAGAAAATCTCTTATTTCACTATAGACGAGGTAAGGGACATTTTTTTTCATATCTAATGAATAGATTTAAATGGCATTTTTATCCTAAATATAACATTATTTCAAAATACCCTGAGCATGTAGATGTGGAGTTATCCTCTGCGTGTAATATGAGATGTCCAATGTGCTATACAATTACTGATAATTTTTTAAAAAATGTCAAAAGAACAAACATGACGTTTGAAAGAATTGAAAAAATTATGAAAGAATGTGGTGAAAATAATGTTTTTTCTGTTCGGTTGAGTTGGAGGGGTGAGTTAACACTAAACAAACAGTGGATAGAAGCTGTAAAATGTGCAAAAAAAAATGGAGTGAAAGAAGTATCAACTTTAACAAATGCTTTATTATTAACACCTGAAAAATTTGAGCAAATGCTAGATGCAGGGTTAGATTGGCTTACAATCTCAGTAGATGGGGTTGGTGAAGAATATAATAAGATAAGAGCACCTGCAAAATTTGAAGATTTAATTGAAAAGTTGAAGATATTTAAAGAAATAAAAAAAAGAAAAAAAAGTTCTAAACCTGTGATTAAAGTCCAAACTATCTGGCCTTCAATTAAAGATAACCCAGAAGAATATTTTTCAACATTTAGACCACTTGTTGACCAAGTTACATGTAATCAGCTTGTAGATTATTTAGGAGAAGACTCTCCTGACCAGATCTCTCATGCCTCTAAATTTGATTGCCATGTTCTCTATCAAAGATTAACTATTGGAGCCGATGGAAGAATGCTTCTTTGTTATAATGATGAATTTGATAACCATATTTTAGGTCATGTAGATAGCGACACTATTAGCGATGTTTGGCATGGCGAACTAATGAATCAAGCAAGAGCAGTACATAAAAAGAATAAAGGAGTTGAAAACTATCATGCTTGCTCAAAGTGTTTTTTGCCAAGAGAACATGAAAGTTTTGAAACAGTTAAAATTGAAAACAGAGATATTTTAATAAATAAATTAAAAGGCAGAAATCAGGAAGTTTCAATATCTAAAAAATATAAATAAATTTTATGAAAATTTTGTCAGTTTATGGTTCATTGCCAAGCACTGTTTCCTTAATTATTGATAATAAAGTTATTTCTTCTGTTAATGAAGAGAGGTTCACAAGAAAAAAAAATGACTCAATTTTTCCAAGAAATGCAATCAATTATTGTTTAAAAAATAGTAATATTAAGAGTCAAGATTTAGATGGTGTTGCGATAGCGAGTTTAATTTCTCCATTTGATGACAACCTAGTTCGTAGATGTGATTGGTCAGTAGAGGATTATCTAAAAGAACAAGTAGATATATGGAAACCATTTTTAGTTGATAAAACTGATATGGTACAGAAATCTTTATTAGAAGTTTTTCCAGAAAAAATTGATTTTAATCAATTTCCTGCAGATTATGCTAATAATATAATTAAAGGATCTGACAGGCTGGCAAAACATAATGTCAACAAATTGAAAATTATGGCTGATTATTTAAAGATTAGTCATAGTAAGGTTAAAACAATAGATCATCATAAAGCACATGCTTACTATTCTTATTATACCTCAAATATGATTGGAAAAAGAGTTTTAGCTTTCACTGCAGATGCAATGGGTGATAATCTCAATGCAACAATTAGTATATTTGATGAAAATGGAAATTGGAAAAGACATTACGCCACAAATGAGTGCGGTATAGCAAGAATATATAGATATATAACATTACTTTTGGGAATGAAACCCAACGAGCATGAATTTAAAGTTATGGGTCTTGCACCCTATGGTAAAGAAAAATATGCAATAAAAGCTTATGAGGTTTTTGCTAAAACTTTAAAAGTATCTGGTACTGAATTTGTATGGGGTATTAAACCTGGAGATTCCTATTACTGGTTTAAAGATCAATTAGAGGGAGTAAGATTTGATTCGATTGCTTGGGGGCTTCAAAAATGGCTTGAAGAACTTTTGATCAAATGGACAGAAAATTCTATAAAAAAATTTGGCATAAAAAATATTATATATTCTGGTGGACTTGCAATGAATATTAAGGCGATGGGTAAAATTGCAGAACTTGATTGTGTAGATAATATTTTTGTTGGTGGTTCGGCTAGTGATGAATCCTTAGCTATAAGCTCAGGAATATGTATGACAGAAGACATGCATATAGAAAATAATAAAGTATGGAATTTTAAAGATTTTTCAAGAATTCAAAATTTATATTTAGGTCCAAAAGCAGAAATTGATGAAGAAAAAAAAATAATCAATAATTTAAATGAAGATTACATATTTGAAGAAGATGTCTCATCTAAGAATGTTGCTAAATATATGTCGCAGGGAAAAATCATTGGTAGATGTGTTGGTAGAATGGAATTTGGTCAAAGAGCGCTGGGAAACAGATCAATTCTTGCAGATCCAAGAGATATCTTAATTAAAGAAAAAATAAATAGAGCAATTAAAAATAGAGATTTTTGGATGCCATTTGCGCCAATTATACTTGATAAATTTGCAAATGAATATTTAATAAATCCAAAAAACTTGGAGTCACCACATATGACAATTGGTTTTCAAACAACAGAATTAGGTTATAAAAAAATGATTGCCGCATGTCATCCAGCAGACAAAAGTGCTAGACCTCAGATTTTAGTCAAACACCATAATCCAGAACTATATGAGTTATTAGAAGAATTTCAGAAACTAACAGATTGTGCGGCAGTTTTAAACACAAGCTTTAATCTACATGGTTATCCAATAGTTAATACACCATCTGAGGCCTTTTATGTTTTTGAAAATAGTGATTTAGATATTTTATTATTAAATAATTTTCTTATTAAAAAAAAGTTAAGATAACAACAAATTAACAAGCATTTTATTTTAAATAAACTATCATCATAATTGTTTAAAAATAATTTATGTTAATTGAATCACTAACAAGACTTTGGAATTATTTAAATATATATTATTTAAAGCCATTCGATGCAGTTAATGACACTATTACTTCCGATCTCTTACTTAAATTTAAATGGAAAAATAATTACCTAGAACTAGGCTCTGGAGATGGAATGTTTAGCTTCATAATGCATGGGAACTCCTTTCCACTTTGGTTTGATAGATATCAAAATATTAATTTCTCAGAAAAAAATATATTCAAATCTAAATATGATAATTTTCCAAAATTGAAAAAAAAATATTTAATTAGGCCAAATCATTCAATCGATGCAAGATATCATCATATAATTTCAATTAATAAAATTGGTTTTTCAAAGAGCTCCAAGCAGTCAAGTTATGAAAAATTTAAATATAAAAAAAAATCTGAAAATTTAATTTTTTTTTATACACCTCATGGACTTAAAGACTATACAAAATCTTTAAAAAATATTTTACCAATATTAAAAACTAAGGGTAGGATTATCTTATTATTAAATTTAAAAAATGTACTGAATTATTTTATTTGTTATAATTTTAGTAAAAAAAATAATAGTTTAAAAGATATTTTTAAAGGACTTGATAATGGAAGATATCTGGAAACCAAAAAAGTATCTAAGTCATTTAATCAATGGTTACAAATATTTAAAAAAAATAATCTTCAATTAAATAATTTTTATACAGGATTATCTCCTTTAACATGGATGATATATGATATTCAAACTAGACCTATTTTAAGAATATTAATAAGATTTTTTAATATTTTCCCAAGAAATCTAAGAACAGTATTGAAATTTATATGGATGCTTGCCGTGTATCCCATAATATTAATTGTATATTTATTTGGTTCAAAAATATCCCAAAATAAAAAAACTCATAATTGCTATGTAGCTTTTGAACTTACAAAAAAAAGTAATGATTATTTTACTGATTTATAATCATGATATATAGTTTTCTATAATGATAAAATCTAAGAATTATTTAAATGAATACAATAAAAATGGTTTTGTTGTTATTAAGAGTATTATAGATAAAAATGAAATTAAAAAATATGAAGATGAATTGGAAAGATTAAGTAAAATCCTCATTAAGAAATATAAGCCTCCATATGTAAATTTAACAAAAGATAATAAAGTAAATACTGCTCATAATTTAAATAAAATATTTCCACGCTCAAACTTTATGAAGGTCGGGAAAATTAAAATACTTAACAAGCTACTTATAAAAATTTTTGATGAAAGACCTGTATTGCGAAACCTTGAAATTTTTGCAAAACCAGGAAAAACCGGAATGCGAACTCCATACCATCAAGATAATTATTATTGGAATATAAAAAATAAAAAAGCAATCAATGTTTGGATTTCACTTGATAAGGTTGATAAGAAAAATGGAGGACTTTTATATTTGGCAGGTAGTCATAAATTTGGACTAATTAATCATTCATTATCAAATGTGCCTGGATCTTCGCAAGAAATTAAATTATCTAAATTAAAATTAAAAAAATATAAAACTATTTCACCAAAATTAAATCCTGGAGATTGTATATTACATAATTGTGAGGTAATACATGGAAGTAATAAAAACATTACAAACAGAAGGCGCAGGGCTATCGTTGTGAGCTTTAAAGCTAAAAGTAGTCATGTCGATAAAGTTAAAATGAAAAATTACTTGAAAAAACTTAATACAAAAATAAGTTTACCAAAAAAGTTAGCATAAAATAATTATTTTAAAAAAGTGTATAGATAAACAAATACCATTATGATTGGATTAATAAATGCTAATTCTGGAAATTTAGGTAGCTTGATTAATGCATTTAAATTTTTAAATATTAAAATAGAAATAATTGAAAATTCTTCTCAAATAAAAAAATTTCAAAAAATTATATTACCTGGTGTTGGTACTTTTAATAATTTAAAAAAAAATCTTATCAGTAATGATCTATTTAGTGGCCTGAATGACTTTATTAATAATGATAAAAATTTTTTCTTAGGTATTTGTATTGGCATGCAAATTTTACTTACAAAAGGAACTGAAGATGGGGAAACAGAAGGATTTAATTTTTTTAAAGGTGATGTTGTTAACTTTAAAGATATTAAAGAAATTAAGACACCAAATATTAATTGGCTTAATATCCAAAAACAAAGTGAATCAAAAATTTTAAATAATATTAATGATTTAAAATTTTATTTTCTTCATTCATATTTTTGTCATCTAGAAGATAAGCAATTAATCCTTGCTAAAGCAAATTATAAAGGAATTGAGTTTCCATCAATTATAAAAAAAAACAATATATACGGTATTCAATTTCACCCAGAAAAAAGTAGATCACAAGGCCTTAATATTTTAAAAAATTTTGCAAATTTATAGATAAATGAGACTTATTGGAAAATTAGAAATTAAAGACGAGCACGTTATAAAACCCATTCAATTTGAGGGACTTCGTAAAGTAGGTAATCCAGAAAATATGTTAAATAATTTTTATAAAGATAATTTTGATGAAATATTAATTTTGAATATTACGGGTTCTTTATATGGAATAGGGTGGATTAAAGATTTCGTAGGCAAGATATTAAAAAAAACATTTATTCCTGTTACTATTGGTGGAGGTATTAATAGTTTAAATCAAGCTAAAGAGTTTTTTGATGTTGGTGTTGATAAGATAGTAGTCAATACCTCTATTATTAAAGACTTTTCTTTTATTGAAAAATTAAAAAAAGAATTTGGTAGTCAATCTGTAGTTTGTTCTATAGAAGCAAATAAAATTAATGATGAATGGTATTGTTTTACTAATATGGCGAGAACAAATTCTAAAATAAAAGTTATTGACCAAATAAAAAAATATAATGAAAGCCAAGTTGGTGAAATATTAATCACCTCTATTAGAAAAGATGGAACTATGCAGGGGTTTGATGAGGAGTTGGTACAGCTTTGCATTAAGTATGACCAAGTTCCAATTATTTACAGTGGTGGTATAAAATTTGATGATGCCATAAAATTAAAAGATTACCCCTTAGATGCAATTACAGTTTCTTCATCTTATTATTACAAAAAATTTAATATAAATGAATTTAAAAAAATCTTAAACTCTAATGATATTTAAAAAGCCAAACCCAGATAACAACATATTTGTTGGAGATTCAGGTAAAAATATAACCAAATTTAACCTCCCATTAGAATTTAAATATTGTTCAAAATGCCTTTTAACAAATCAAAGACCAACTACGAGAAGTGAACATTCAATAAAAGAAGATATAACTATAACTACTAGATTTTTTAAGGATGTATGTGAGGCTTGTATAATAAAAGAAAAACAAGAACTAATTGATTGGGATAAAAAAAAATTTGAATTCAAAAAACTGTTGGATAAGTACAGAAGTAGAAATGGTAGCTATGATGTAGTGGTACCTGGTTCTGGTGGAAAAGATAGTTTTTATGTTGCGCATAGACTTAAATATGAATACGGCATGAATCCAATTACTGTAACCTTTTCACCTTTTATGTATACAGACTGGGGATTTAAAAATCTAAAGAATTGGATAAATGCAGGCTTTGAAAATTTTTTAAATACCCCAAATCAAAAAATTTATAGACTTTTATCAAGACTTGCCCTAGAAAAACTTTTTCACCCTTGGCATCCATGGATACTAGGACAAAAAAATTATCCTACTAAATTTGCTAGAATGTTTAAAGTACCGTTAATTATTTATGGAGAAAGTCCATCAGAATATGGGAGTCCAGTCTCAGAATACACTTCTCAGTATGTTAAAGAGTGGCATACATACAAAAAACTTTCTGATATTCGATTATCAGGATGCTCTTTAGAAGAGCTATATTCTTATGGAGTAAAATACTATGATTTATATCCATTTTTGCCTTTACAAGAAAAAGAATTCGAAGAAAGTGAATTAAATTGCTGTGCTTTTAGCTATTATCATAAGTGGCATCCTCAAGAAAATTACTATTATACAATGGAAAATTCCCCTTTTCATGTTTCACCAGAAAGAACAGCAGGAACATATTCAAAATATAATGGTATCGATGATAAAATGGATGATATGTTTTTTTATACTTATTATATAAAATATGGGTTTGGTAGAACAACGCATGATGTTGCTCAGGAAATAAGAAATGGTGATTTAACTGTAAAAGAAGGGTTACAATTAGTGAAAAAATTTGATGGTGAGTACCCAAGTAGATTTGATAAAGATATATTTGAGTATCTGAGCATGCCAAAAGATATATTTGGAGAAAAAATTAGCAACTTATTTGAAACACCAATAATAGATAAGGAATATTTCTTTGATTTAAGTGATAATTTTAGATCTCCTCACTTGTGGACTAAAACTAACAAAGGATTTGAACTAAGAAATAAAATTGAAAATTTCTTCCCAGAATATTTTAGCAGTAAACCAGAATAACAAGGATTAGCAAATAAAGTATTAGTTATTATTTAATATCTAAATATATTTTTTACTACTTATTCCAAGAAAGATTTATGCCAAATATTAGAGTGAGAGCAAAATTTATTTTTAAAATCATTTCTAAATTCAATTACTTTTTTATCTCTCCATAAATTCAAAAAATTATGATGATTTTTATTTAAAAAATCTGCTGCTGATTTTCCAGAGTGATGCCAAAATCCAAATGATTTAAATTTCTTCATATAAATCGAACTTTCTTTTGTCATAGTATTTTCTGAAAATTTACAAAATAATAAAAAAGGTATGTCGTTTGCCATCATTTCAAAAAAAGGCGTACCAATATAAGATAATACAGGAATCTTTGTATTTTCAATTAATTTAAATATATTATTATTAGTTAAGTATTTGCTGTGAGGGTTTTTTTTATAAGTTTCTAAATGACCTTTGTAAAGATTGGGTGGTCTCTTTATTAAAATCTTATTAGTATAATTTATATTATTAAGAAAATAGAGTTGTTCATTTCTATTTTTTTCAATCATACCTCCTAAAGGACCTGATTGAAAAGAAGAAAAAAATGGCCAATCATTATTTATTAAAAGTAAATCATTTTTTTGTATTATATTTTTTTTAATTTTTTTAATAAAACTAAAGTGTTTAACTTTATTTGATTCTTTTTTTACCCATGAATAAAATATATTAGAATTACTTTCTTGATATCTACTTATCCAATCATATTCTGTAAAATTATGACTAGCACCATGTTGATAAAAAGATAATTTAGAATTCATATTTATTACCTGGTTAGCTATCCAAAAGTTTGTTTCATCACTTCCATCCTGATAACCTAGAATTAATTTAAATAAATTTTTTTTTTCTTTTTTTTTAATACCAGAATATATTTGATTAAAATTTTCTACTATATTTATTGGCATTAAAGCAAATAAAAGATATATGTCCTCTATATCAATATTTTTATATTTTAATAAATTAGTTTCATAAATTTTTTTTGCATTTTCAAATAAATTTATCCTTAATTTACGATCATAAAATGAACTTGTACTTAGCTTATGTCTTTCTTTTATAAAAAATTGTGGACTAATTCCATTAAATAACAACTTAAAATATAATTTAAGCTTTATAAAATCTAAAAATATTTTTTTCTTAAAAGGATTAAAAAATATATTTATAATCACATATATCTTATTTACAGATTTCGGCTTTGAACTCTCATCAAGTACTGAATTTTTAAATCCAAAATTGAATGGAAATTTTTGTTGAGAAATTGAATAAATATTTTCCAGCAATATTTTCTCATTAGCAATTACTGTTAAATCTACTGAGGATTTTGGAATAACAATATTATTATTTTGATTATTAATTTGATTGTATTGAGTATAAATTTTAGCTGAACTAATGAGTGCTATACTTTTGCTGCACACTATATCAATAAATCTATAAGGAAGATCATTTAATGTGCATTTATATGTTTCTACAATTATTTTAGTCAGCTCATCAATTTTATATTTTGATAATTGATTTATACTCTTAGTTGATAAAAAAAATTGTTTTAAGCTTTTGTTTATAACCATGTTTGGTTTTTTATGAGAAATAATATACTTTATTATGATTAATTATAATTAGATTACAAATACCTACAAGTGAATAATGAAAAATTTGATTAAAAACCTGGAAGAACAAATTACTTTTTTACAGCTAGAATTATCTCAAATTAGCAAAGAACTGTATTCCCAGCAAAAAGAAATTATTAGTTTAAAAAAAGAAATTTTAAATTTTAATAAGAGAATTGAAGAACTAGATAATGGAATTGAATCTAGCATTAATAAAGAAGATAAAAAACCACCACATTACTAAATTTTATAATTATTTATGACAGAAAAATATGATGTTATTATAGTTGGAGCTGGGGCCGCAGGCATGATGAGTGCTATAGAATCTGGTAAGCGTGGTCGAAAAGTACTTTTAATAGATCATGCAAAAAAAATAGGTGAAAAAATCCGTATATCTGGTGGCGGAAGGTGTAATTTTACAAATATT
>MDTF01008379.1_pt1 | contig 17599 bp, 26 predicted proteins | sample 811191 | NCBI WGS metagenome assembly MDTF01 (sample SAMN05326649, study PRJNA326480) | marine metagenome | isolation source: seawater | place: Southern Ocean | collected 2011 | reverse complement strand
TCCTATGGGACAGTATTGTTGACCGTACGCACCGCAAAAAGATGATACCATCAGTCTCCTATATTGTAATGTTGGACACCTTTCAAGAATTTGGCTTCAATCTCATGGTTTATTTGACAAATCTCTGGATTATTTTTGCTGAACAAGATTTTATGAACATGTTTTTCAATACTCTTGCCATGGAATTTTTGATGGAAATGGATAATGAATTTGAGAGGGCCTATTTTTCCTATCTTCCGGGGGTCGCTGCTAGTATTTATGATACCATGTTTGTCACTTATAGAGAAAACGTAGTACTGGTTAATCAAAAAGCACACGAATCTAGTGGATTTCGATGTTGTCGTCGCATTACATGGCTACCGTTCAAAATTCTCATTTTTCTATTTATGTGCTTACCTTTTATCTGTTTTTTCATGATATTTTTCGGAGCCATATGTAAGTAAATACCTGTATAAATATCACCGTCTTTTATTGTAATTATGAATGATAAATATATTTTTGCAGCTCTTTTAACGACAACGGTCTTATTGACGACAATTTATTTTTGGAACGGGGTCAAAGAGGTCAAAGAGGTCAAAGAGGTCAAAGAGGTCGAGACGGAGGAGAAGAAGACAAAGGTTGAACACATACTTCTTGTTAAATAAAGATGAACATAAATGACTATATAAATAAACATTTGTTAAATTACTAAAATGATTAAATCTGGGTTTTGTATTGATTTAGAAACCACCATCTCCAGTAAAATCCCTGACAACATTCGCCCACCGGGTCAAAAAAGATTCGAAACGCGCATTATTGAAATCGGAGCTGTTGATTGGAAGCACCCTTCAACACGATGGGGTTGTTTAGTAAATCCACTTCCCAAAAATGTAACGCTTAAAACACCCACAGACCTATTTTCGCTTCTAAGGAGTATGCATCAAAATCCAGACGCAACACTTAATTTTTGGTCCACCGTTTTAGTCAAACGTAAAGCCCTGACATCGAGCATGTTTTTACACTCGGAACACCCACAGGTATGGATTAATAGAACAAATGTGAATCGCGCGAAAGATTTTATACGATGGTATAACAATCCATCCATCGGACCATCCTTTCTCTCAGAGTCTGTTGCGCTTGAAAAACTTATTAATTTTACAGCGCCGAATCCTGTGTGGTTAGCACATAATGGACGGTCTTTTGACTTTAAAGTGTTACAGGGCTGTGCTCTCCGCTGCAGACAGGAAATCCCTTCTAATATTCAACAAATTGACACACTTCATGCATTTCGCAAAATGTTGCCAGGTCATAAGTCTTATTCACAGCCTATTTTATATAAAAATATATTTCATCGCAGCTACAACGCCCATGTCGCTATTGATGACGCAGTTGCACTAGCAGAATTATGCAATTATGCGTCCACAACAAAAATCAAGGCCACAACAAAAATCAAGACCACTTCCACTGTCGTAAATAAGGTAAAGATGGATTTGTTTATGGCAAAAACTCCGACGGCAAAAACTTCGGTGACTCCAACGGCAAAAACTTCAGTGACTCCGACGGCAAAAACTTCGGTGACTCCAACGGTAAACAAAATGGTGGTCAACCCAACAGCGACAGTCCGCCAATTACGAGGTATTGGTCCTAAAACAGCTGCGGCCTTAGCTGCTGAAAATATTACGACTGTTAATCAATTGAAGCAAAAATTTGACGTCTCTGGAATACAGTGGTTAAGAGGGGTTCTTCCTAGTGGCGTGCGATGGCGTGTTGTTGCTCGTTCCATTTCACTCTTGTAAAAATCCCATTTTAATCATCCTAAAAATCTACAAAGAGAATGTATAATATCCTAAAAGATGCTAGAATTTCTATTTGGATTTTTTTTAGGAGTTTGGGCGGGACAAGCATTACCGTTACCAAGTGTTGGAATTTATTTACAAAGCTTTTGGGTACCAAAAATTGAACAGGTCAAGCCTGTTAATAACGAAGAAGAAGAAGAAGTAATACCGTTGTTTTCTGGCAATATGCCAACGTCACAACTACCAACCGTTTAATAGAGAGTATAAAGCTTACATTTGTAAAATAAATGTTGTGGATACTTGCAAGTTTTCTAGGTGGTATCTTGTTTGCACAAGAATTTCCGGACCTTCCAAAAATACGTCCTAAAATTCAACAATTAATTGATAAATTTAAATCAGAATAATCACATATATAATAAGTTTTTTATTTGTTAAATGACAACACAGTGTACCTTTTTTATCCATCCTGCTCAGAATATTTTAGATATACATGACCGTCTTAAACAACACATTACTATATTCCAACCTCCTTATACCATTCCGCGAATTTTGGAAGCGTATGTGAAAACATCCGGTAAAAAAATAAAAGTCATTATTTGTCATACCACGCGGGATGTCCAAGTCATTGAACACTCTATTGCCCATCACATATTGCAAACCACAGTGAGTGCGTTTCAACGACATCGACTCTCATATGCACGGGCACGACCGGAAGCACGACCGGAAGCACGCCTGCCCTTCCTGCATGATGCACGGGCATCCAACCCGACTTCACAGCCTGGATTACCTACAAAAAAGGAGTGTCCTATTTGTTTTGATAAAATTGGAAGTAAAGATGGGTGTGCACTACCTTGTGCACATTCTTTCCATCAACATTGTATCCAACACTGGTTACAAGAAAAGAATACGTGTCCGGTTTGCCGCACTAACATAATATAGATTTCATTGTTTGACGCCATATGCACGACCGTTGACAGTGGTCACCAGCGGTGGCAATATCATTTAAATCAATACAATTGTCGTGGTTGGTATCACAATCTTGAAACAATCGTTTATACTTGGGTCCCTCCACTGCCATAATAAACGGCCGTTGTAACAAAAATGTGGCTTTGTGTTTCATTGACATTGCATGCAATTGATATACATTAATACATTTATCTTGCAATGCGCAATTCCATAACTCTGTGTGTGAAACTGGACAACTCGCTGTTGTAGATACAACGCAAATAAGAAGTGAAATATAACGCAACATTTCATTGAGCTGACAGGCCTTTATAGTGATAAATTAATAAAACGAATCCATTCATTTAAAACAATTTAGACATATAAGTCGCGATTATATTAAAGCAATGGAATATGAAAAGAACCACGTCGTGTGGATTGAACAGGTTCAAAAGCTAGTGGATAGTATTCATCAATTGAAAGAAACAGATTCAATCAACATTCTTTCTCATTTTTTCTCACAGGTGATTAATCGTGATTACCATTGTGAATCAAATACGTTGAGAACAACTGTCAATAAATTAGTACAGTGTGCAATTAAGATGTCTTCTATCTTAGTGGGGACGGTTCGCCAGCGCGCGGTACATGTGTTAAAATTATCTTACCCTTTGGACGAGCCCATATTAAAGCACGTTCGTTTAAATGACATTCGAAATACTATAGTCTTTGAAATTTACAAACGCTGTTCAATCACAATTGATACCTATTTTGAACGGTTTTCCAGTCCACCCGGCAATCAACAACAATCACAGGATTATTTAGACATCGCACATGGTAGGGCAGTCTGTACTGCTGATTGGACCAAAAAATTATCATTTACTGCGAATATGATACAGATACTAAAACTGGTGTTTACAGTATGTGATATTCTGAATAATAAAGAGGTAGACATTACTCCTTTGAATTTGAACTGGTCTGGTGATATGTGGATTGGTCGAGTGCAAAAGTCAGGATTGGGAAATCTTGTTTGGGATATTTTTTTGGATATTTGGGATTATGAACATTGCAACCTTAACCTATAAAAGCAAGACAGTTCCACCCACCAGAATGTTTCTTCTTTTACTTATGCTTCCTTCTGTGTTTTCATTCGACCACCACGACTGTTCTCAAATACATGGAAACCAACACCGTATGTGTCAATATATGAAAAATTTCAAGAAAATATATCAACATCGTGACGAATTCGTCTCCAAAAATAAAATCGTTATGGAGCGTGTCTCCCATCAGAAACTTTCGTCCAAAGATGTCTCATACGGACTTACTATTGTCTCCGACAAAACATTTATAAAAAACAATAAACTCGCTGAAACTGCACCTTTTAATGACGTTCATATAAAACGGTTGAAGAGTTATCATTTACCAGCGCGATTGGATTTGCGGTCTAAAATGCAACCTGCCAAAGATCAAGGAAATTGCGGTTCTTGTTATATTTTTGCAGGTGTAGCTGTTTTAGAATACCATGCGGGCATGGCATTATCTGAGCAAAAAATTATGGATTGTACTAGTTCGACATCTGGACCGTCTTATGGTTGCGACGGTGGGTGGCCTACTACTATTTTTGAATATGCTAAACATTCGCCTGTGGTGGGTGAACAGGACCAACCCTATCAAGAAAAAAACCTAGCTTGTAACCAAACATGTGGAAAATCGAAGACGTCAGTTATAAGATATGGCACCCTCGACAAAGAAAAAGACCCACATTCAGAATCAAGAATTCCTTACATTTTAAATACATACGGACCGGTGACAGTGGCAATTGACGTTGGTACCACCGAATTGTTGTCATCGTATGAAAACGGCACATTTCCAGGCATCGCCTGTGGTAAAAAATTAGACCATGCGGTGGTAATAGTTGGGTATACTGAAGACGTGTGGATTGTTCGTAATTCATGGTCAATTAATTGGGGAGATAGTGGGTATTTTTATTTAGAACGCGGAGTCAATGCGTGTGGAGTGGCGGAATCAATAGGATATGTGAGTAAAGATACGTGAAATGAACTATAAATCTAATATTGTTTTTGCTATTTTTTTAATTGTAATACCCGATGTGTTTTTCCATGTCTCTACCTCAGACATTATGTGTTGTATTTGCATATTATCTATAGATTGGGCCAGGACTTTCAAAATATCTACTAATTTGTGAAAATCATTAATTATCGGGTCCATCCGCTTAGATTGTAGTAAAAGATGGGCGGAATTCATGACATCCTTCCCGTTGCTTAACATGCTTTGTATATTAGTAGGGCTCGATTCGATAGTTGAAATTGTGTGAACGGTATATATACCCGCTGAAATGATAGAGACTGTTATACACACTAAACAAACAGCAGTTACGATAGAACATACTGTACGTACTTGTTCCTGCCAAGTTATTCTAGGCTTTTCTGGCCACGACATTTCTTAACAATATGCTTATTATATAGTATATAAATTCGTTTTTATTTATAAATGAATATAATTCCCTTGGTAGTGTCAACAATTGGTCACGCGGCTTGGGACAATGTATTACACTGGATGATTGTGAATGACCCAGACGCTTCCGTTTTACATATGCACTGGTTACGTACTTGTATTATTTGGGTGTTTTTATTTATATCTAACCGTCATAAAGAACCTGTCACCAAACCAATTATGTGGTGGATGTGGTTCTCATTGACGGGGTGGACAATTCCAACACTCGCTTATACAACTTGTGTAATGTTGACGGGCTATCGTATTTCAATTTCCTTTCAACCGTTCATTCCCCTATTCGTTGCCCTTAATATTGGCGCACCACTCAAAGGTCGTAGATTGGCCGCCCTTAATTTCGCACTATTAGGAACGTTATGCGTGTGGATATGGGCACCCTGGTATCACAAAAACGACATTGAATTGTGGAAAATATGGATTTCCGTCGTTTGTGCATTTTTACACATTGCTAGTTTATCGATTTGGTTTGTGATGCTCAATAGTGTCGACAAAAATCATCTGGCTACAATTACCAGAGGTGTTGGCATTTCTATATTGACTCTTTTTTTTGGCATGGTTGTTTGGACACCACAACACTTGTTTAGTACATTTATGATTCGATGGGATATGTGGCTCATTATAATTTGTTTGGCGGCAGCAGCAGCAGCAGCCAAACAATGGGTTATAGCATATTGTTCTACCATTATGAGTGCCGACGCGGTGGCGATTTTCGAATGTCTTCATCCGATTGCTACTTTGTGTTGTGACGTTATAATGCGTGAAGATGTTTTTGAATATGAGGACATTCTTACTATTTCCTTCTTTGCTATTGGATGGATTTTATATCCAAAAACGAATATTTAATAGCGTCACTTACAAACAAATGTATGAAAAACACGCAGTCTGGTGCCAATGTGCTCTTGTATTTTCTTTCGTCCTAGCAGCAGCAGCACTATTGTCACTGCAATCAATGACAATTGACGTTGATATTTACTGGGGTGTCGTTTTGACGTCTAATAGTATTTTACAATTCATTGTTGCAGAACATGCTCCGGTCTTCGGTATATCTTGTGATAATTGGATGAAATTAGACCGTATTCGAAATATAGTTGTCAAGTGTATTTTATCAACATGGTCTATTTTTTCGTGGCAATCTGTCTGGATAAAATGGCTACATATTCCAATGGGCGTGGGTGTAGCGTTAGTCATCTCGAATATCCCCATTCTTCTTCCGACACTCGTGAGAATATGTGCACGTTTTGATTTAATGACCGTATTATTGATAGTGCAAAGTATGTTGACATACGCGTTAAAGACTACTCATCTTCAGAAATCGATGGCAAGTACTGCACAAAAAAAAAGATTCGCCTTAAAAACCCTTTCTATTTTACTAGAATCCTCCATGTTATGGTACATACGGTGTGAACATCGATTTCCACATATTTTTAGATGGAAACCATTTTTATTTGGGATGTTCTCCATTATGGGTGCAATTGCGTGGGCCAACATGTATGTGAAAAAAACGGAAGTCTCTGCGAATGTGATAATAGTAAATACCGGACATGGTACTGCGGCTTCATTAATAGCTGCTAGAGCGTGTCCCATCTGTTCGTCAACACTTACGTTGTTAGATATGGAATCTTCCTTTTCTAATTAAAATTATCGTTTACGTTTTTTACTTTTAAATTGTTGTAGTAATGTTTCACCTCTATCAATAAACTCGGAGGGGTCATCAGCCGCTACACAGGCCTCCATAATTGTGCAGCCAGTTTTGTATCGTTTAAATCCTCGAACAAGTCCCCATAACGAGACAGAAACATTGGGCATGGACCCATGCTTCTTGACGACACTCTTTGAAACGGGCTTGGCTAACCCAAAATCAATCATCCATGGTCTACCATCCTTATCAAGCATTACATTAAGCGCATTCATATCGCAATGAAGAATATCTGCCTTGTCCATTCTCCCCATCAATCCACATATCATGTATTGTAACGAGTCTGGCATTTCTTGTTCACTGTATGTTTCAGCTGGTAGTGAGTCTAATTGACCCATTACTATGTATTTTTCGGTGATTGAGACGCCTAAAACCGGGGGAGAGGCGCCTACTACCGCACATTTTTGTTGATAGGTAGCTTCTTTTAGAATGCGATTCGTGGATTTTTTTGTTTTAAATGTTTTAACGGCAACTTTGGTTCGTCGTGGGATAGATATAGGGACGTTAAATACAGTACCCTTAAATTTCTTTTGTGTTGTTGTGGTATAAGTTTTACCTTCTTTTCCATCGGAACCCAGTTGTAATGCCGTTGACTGTAAGTCTGCAGAATTAAATTCTTGAATACCGACTGACATTTTTTTTTATTAGTCGTATTGTAAATGTCAAACCGAATATTCTGAACATACTCTATATTTCTTAGAGACATATGCGTGAAGTACCATCGTTAAGGCGTGGTTGGGTTGAGCTTTTAAAAATGCTCGTATGACTGGTTTTCCTGTTTCTTGTGAGTACATGTCGTATAAATGTGGTATGTTATGAAATTCCATATAGGATGTCCACCACGAGTCAGCAATGTCATGCGAACCGCGTTTTTTGAGAATGAGAATCCACAAAAAACCAATCCAGGGCCAGATTACGGTATTATGTTGGTCGGCATACCCATGTATCCAAGCATGTGATGTTATTTCTAATTGGATGGGGCCGTCTACTCGACAAGGAATCCAAACACTTTGTATAGCTTGATTGAACGATTTAACAAAGCTGCGTTGGACAATTCCAAAATATACAGCTAAAATACGTGGCAGGGTTTCTTGTGTTTTGTATATTTCGGGAATCCAAACAGAAAGCCATCTCTCATGCATTTTTATAAACCGTGATTGTCTCCGCTTATCCTGTTCTGTCATGGATAATAATTCCATGCTGCGAATTGTTTGTATAGCGAGGACATTTGACAGTAGCAATCTTCCTTTGTGTTTTCGCGACGTTTCCCAAGAGGCATCAATCGGCTCATGTATGGCTTCGTTGACAATACTTACATCTAACCACTGCCAAGCTCGTAAGCAATGTAGGTATAGCTCATGTACAATTTCGGGGTCTGTTTCATATAACCACCATGTCATAATTATAAATTGCATATTTGCATCAATCACACGAACAGCTTTTCTGTGAGAGACGTAAATGGGTACTTCTTCCCCAAACCAAGATGACTGTATTTTCCAAGGGATTTGTCCATTATTAGTCATTAATTTTGATAAGCGACGTAAAAATTTCACGAGATGTTTGGGCACTAATTTATTTTCAAGTTTATGTGTCATAAAAATGTAAAACGAATCGCGTACTGAAACAGATTGACGCCGTTGGTCTCTCCACCACCCACCATTGTTGTTACGTAACTCACACAGTTGCAATTCCTCAGGGTTGTGTTGAAAACAACACAAACATAAATGGACTGTATATCTATATAATAGGATAAATGGTAAACAAATAATGTCGCGACACATCAATTCTACCTATTTAATGGTTGTTTAAATATAAAATGTTTTTTTATTTATGGATTTTATTTACAGTTGTTTCTGCCGAACAACCTTGTTTTCGTCATTTAAATAATACACCCCAATTATTGGGAACATATCGTCCACAATGTACAGAATTGGGAATGTATCATGCTAAACAATGTCACGGTTCAACTGGGTATTGCTGGTGCGTAAGTCCCCATGGTAATCGACGCCTAGCGCCTGTCCCTCCCGGTGCGTCACTGTCGTGTTGAGCCTATTGTCGCCATCTATGGTGACAACTCAAACAATTTGCAAATAGTGTCATGGGTTCGTCAGCCCCACGTGTTTGTTTTTCATAATAGTCGACTGTATTTTTACCACATTTACCACATTTTAAAACAGTTTCAAAGGTGTCGACAACTGGTTCAATATGTTTGGGGTAGACTTCTGTCAACCATTCTGACCGCAGTTGACTTTCAGCGTGGGATAGAAACCACAGTTCTGGAGACTGTTCCAACTCTTTGAGAGAAAAGTGGTCTAAAGCGGAGGGGTTTTCTTTATAATGGGCACAAAATTCTCGGACGTATTGGGCTGGTCGCTGTTTATCGTGACCATATGCATTAACGGAGGTTGCTACTGAGTTTGGTAAATTAGATTTTAAATAAGAAAGCATATATTAATATTTAGTTCTTTATTTTATACTTCATATAGTCTCTACACAAGTGCAAACATTGTTAAAAATAAAAGCATAACTACATCTGTAATCATGCGATAGATTTCTAATTGACAAAAGGTAATGGCCTGTTTAAAATAAGCGAAATCTAATACACATGGTAAAATTAATTTCCAGACGACGGAACACACTACAAAGGGAATTGTAAATGTCATCTCGGTTCTTAAACCGGGTGAGATGTAAAACATCACACTCAAAATATACATTTTAAGTGTGGAATGAATAATAAAACATACCCAATCAATTTTTTGCAGTGGGTGTTGTAATTGGTAAGCATGTAAGAATTCAACAAGTAGGTGTTGGTCAATATCTGTAAATTTTTCGGTGAATTTAATGTTGTATTGGTTTTGATTTTCAGAAATGCCAGCCTGCCATTCTGAAATGATTACCAACATTGCGATAAATAGTAGACTACTTTCAACATTGAACAGAATAGCCAATTGAATAAACACCAGTGATGTTGTCACCCAGTTCATAATAGTTCGTATTGAATTGAATCCACGCACATACATAATTTTAACATCACACCAAAATCGAGTGTCGGCAGCGCCCCAACCACCGTTATAAATATTTATAAACAAGAGTCCATACATTATAGTACACGCAAAGAGAGTGAACAGTGGAAGCCATCGTATATTTAGCCCATGAAACGGGATATATTCTCGCATGAAAATGACGGAAGTGCCGCACAAACTTAGTATTGTTAGTAAGAGAAAACACATTAGGGGTAATTCCCGAAGATGCAATGTGTCATATCGAATACGACATTTTAGTTTGAAAACTGTGATGGGTAAACTTTGTTCAGTAGTTGTATCGACTAATGAAGTTTTAGTTTCAGGGTCTTCCATAATAATCAATAATAGGTTAGCTATATACAGACTATTGTAATTTTTTAGTTATAAATTTTCAGTCATGTAATTAAAAAGTGCGTTCGGTGTTGTATGCAAAGGTATTAATGACTCCATAAGTCCCAAGCGTTGAAAAGAAGTGACTACCAATTCCGAACAAAAATATGTTTCGTATTGTCGTTTTGGGAGTGAATTTGACCACGGAATCCACGAACAAAGCGCTCCTGATACATCATAATCTTTCCCCAATTCTTCAATTGTAAATTTTAAGGTTTCTTGTAATTGTTTTTGATTAATATTGGGAACGTGTTTTATTTCGGCAATGTCCGACGTTGCATTGGGAATTTGGAACCATGAATCGTGTGACACTTCATTGAGGATGCGAACTGTCATTGGAGACCCCCATAAAGCGGAAAAGGCGAGAACGATAGTATCAGAACTTTGCGCAACTTTGCGAAAATCCGTCGTAAAAAAATTGGATTCGATTTGGTGAATAATCCGGGTGCAATCTTCTGGGGCATAGTGGTTTTTCTGCGCTTCTGAATAAATAACTTTCACTGTATTCATAATATCCTCAGGCGTAGTGTAAATCACCAAGTCGCAGTGACAAAAATCGCCGGATGTCATCCATGTGACAAATCGATTAAAAAATCCTGAAAAATAATCGCGTGGTTTGTAAAACGTAACCCCCAACATATAATCTCCACATGCTAATATAAATACTCCCTGATGGCAATTTATACATGGGGAACGTGTGTTGGTCACCAATAGTTACACCGGTTATTGAGTGTATTCAAGAATTACAACGTGTGGAAAAAACTCTACAACATCTTGTTGATAAATACGACAAACAAATTCGAGAACAGACGCTTATGACACGCAAGAAATTATACCGAAAATCAGACGCACTGCATCATATACGCACCATTAAAATCATTCAAATTCATAAAGAAAAATTAATGCAACGACTAACAAGTTGTATTGCAAAAAGATATCAATTGGAATCACTGAACGTGACAAAAATGCATATCGAAGCAGTTAAACACACCTCCTCCACATTTCATCGCTTTTTGCAACAAAACGACGTCGATAGAGTCGCACAGCTTCAAGAAACATTAAGTGAAATGATTGAAGATGCGTGCGAAATAAGTGAAGTTTTGCAGCAACCTATTGGTACTGATACTATTGACGAAGACGAATTGGAAGCAGAATATGAATTGCTTTGTACCGACATCCAACTACCGGAGGTACCACATACACGACCAATATTATCTAATCAAGAAGTACGTGAATTTGAAATGATACCCCTTACAACGTCATGAAGTTATACAATTTGACACTATAAATATAAGTCACACGATATATAATATGTCAAGAATCAAACGTCCACAAAAATTGGTAACATCTGAAACATCAGAAACAGTCCCCATACAATTAAATTACTACGAACCCCAACATCCACTTTACTCTTTTGAGAATACAGCCTCTGAGGACACTAGCGACCATTTAGATAGCTACACGGAAGTGCACCCTTTCCAAGACACAGAACCAGGGTTTTTTGGGTCCACACTCGGGGAGATTGGAGGGAAGATTGGAAGAGCCAGTAAAAAGGCTGCCGAATCCACCTACAGTATGAGCAAAAAGGCCGCCAAATCCACCTACGCAGCGGGCAAAAGAGCAAACAATTCGAGAAAACAGAACAATACCACAAAAGCAGCAGCAGCAGCAGCCAGTAAAATCCACGCTAAATTACACAAAGCTGATAAATCAGTTGAAGCTGAAATTGCGAAAGCTTTAAAGGGTGGTATTACAAAAGAACAGCTTCGTGCTGAAATATATGATAAACTCATTAACGGAAAAGGTTCTAACAGAGAAGCAGACGCATTATTAGAAGCGTATGACAGATTTGCCCAATACATTCACAAAAAATAAATTCACAAAAAATAAATTCACAAAAAATAAAAAAAATCCTAACTATTTATACTGTAAAAATGATGTATTTATTCTAATTGTTTTTTTTATAGTTATGCAAGTCGAAAGAGTGAAAATATGTTCTCGACAAATGTTAAATCGTGGAATTACATGGTCCCGATTTGTTCCTATTGAACAAGAAGTATCTATCCAAGACATATTAAAGTTATTTGCACGTTTTATACTCGAAGGTGCAGCACCCCCTAATGATATTTTACACACATGTTTTCGTGTTTTACTTGAGCATGAAGAGGAGTGTTTATTTGTTTTCATGCGGAGAGGTGAGCAAGTAGCTGCTGGCATACTCAGGTCTAACAAACCACTGTGTTCCGTTCGAGAACAAGAACTATTAACGACAATGGGTCAACAACGACAGTGGAATATACCTTTGTGGACCTGGACTGAAAGCGACCCTCATTTATTAGAATCGATGGAACACCAATGTCGACAACAAGCATTGAATGGGCCTTGTATGGGGGTATGGTGTTATCGATGACCCATAGGTACGCCATTTGGTTGTCGAGAAAATAGTTCCTGAGCGTGATAATGTTCTTCGATCGATAAAGCCAATTCTTCCCATTGAATTAGGTGAACATCTTCATTTGACATTTCTTCTTTTTTAGTCACCACAACTTTAGTTTCAACTGTTGACATCTTTATTTCAATATAGAATGCCATGATTGATCGAGTTTAAATCCAACCTATCCCTTCACAAACTTTCATATATTCACTCTGTTTCCGCGGAACAGAACGAGGTTTGAAATGGTTCCAAATAATGGAGGCCATATGGACGCATTCGTTATAGTTTGTTAGTTTAAAATAGCTAAGTTCACTCCAAAAATGATGATGTGGAATGAGTGGGCTTGTATTAATAAACAACAGTAGTGTTGATAATGTAGTTGCATCTATTTGAGTACTATCCTTCAATTCATAGTTTCTGTTTTCACTATTGTGGTCATTCCAATTAACTACCAACGGAATATACAATAATTCCACTAAAATACTCTTTGGGTCGTCAACGTTTGCTGTAGGAGAGAAAGATAAGAATTGATGTTTACCCCCATATGTGCATGCATATAGATGCATATAATTGTATTTAATATCATTCCAATCATTTTCTTGAAAGACTTTTTCCTCAATAAACAAATTTCGGTTACCACTCTCGTCGTCTGGTCGAAGGCGATATCCATCCACTGTGATATTGAAGTTTGCATCTTTCCCCCTCCTTGTCGTAGTGTGTTGTAGCGTCAACTCACCAGATTTACTTTCCCATTTTTTAGTCTTATTGTCCAGAATTAGCATTGCTCTTGGAGCAAACCGAGTTTGAGCAGCCACCTTAGTGAGTTCGTTCTGGATATTTGTTTCAAAACGTTGCAGAAATGTGGAGACTGATAATTGGAACTCTTTCAACATCCTGTTCAGGCTTATGGCAATCAGGAACAGTTGGTTCCTTCTATACCCTTCGTGTTGTTTCAGACGTTTCTTTTTTAAATTTGACTCACTCACTTGTTTGAAATATATCATCTGGTTTTTTATTTTCTGAATGTTATCAGAAATGACAGCAGAACCAAGACTAAGTATTTGCACCGCCTTGTATTGAGCAATCGTAGTCTTAAATTGGAGGTTCGTTTTTTGACCTTGATACTCATTTTTGCGATTGCAAAACAATCGAACATCTTGTTTAAACTGTACTCCCCATGGTACTAGACTGAACTGTTCATACTCCGCATTTTCAAAGGGAGGAGAGAATTGATGAAACATTGATAGGGTGTAAATACCAATATATATAGGTCAAAAAGTAAGAAATAGGTCAGAGAAGTCTGCATATTGAATAACCATTTAATTAAAACAACCGATAAATTGTTCACGTGTGTATTTTTTTACCCAATCTAAATGTTGTCTTTTTGAGGAGAATTGTGCTGCCGAAACAGTCGTCCAACATGTATTCGTGTTTAATATATTTAATTCAGTCAATATAAAAGAGACAAAAGCAGAACAAGTAAAACATTCAGTTTGACGCTGGATAGGGTAATTAAAAGCGGCACTTATCCAGTCTTTAATACGGGTATCGTATGGATGTCTATATACTTTCGCATGGAGACGGGTCAACGCTTCGTCTGTAAATACGTCTTTAAACGTGTGTTTTCGAACCCAAATTGACACTTTTCCAGGGTATTGTTTGAAATAAAAATGAATAGGTGTGAGCTGCACGCCAAATTTTCGAAGACCATCTTGTGGGTCTTTCACACCATGCCACGTCGATTCCCAAACGAACGTACCTTTACAGTCTGGTGCCCACGGCGGGTCAACAACAACTAGTGCTGAATGGGAATAAATAGACATTGTCCATTTTTGTATAACTCTATCAAAACAACGCATACAACAATTAGTAGGTGTTTCTGAAAATAATAGAATATCTCCCGTTTTTAGAATCATATTGCTCAACACTGGTTAGTCTTTATAACGTTTTTTTGAAGCATGATTGTGGATATGGGTTACCGTCAAAACCCAACGCTGTTACCTTTTTCAAATTTGTAATATGTTCTGGGATTGACAGAGGCGGTAATTCTGATGTACCGAACCAAACCACATAAGAACCGTATGCATGTCCTAACCATATTCTATCCAAATCCATAGTATACACCACATATTTGCTTTCATGAAAACAAGGATATTCCGCGATTCTCCATTTATGGGTGGCATTATTATCATATCGACTTCCGTCCCTGAATTGCAATCCAGTCTGTCGATATTCGATACCTACTTGGTCAAACCACATCCCGAGGGTAACAAGGACACCTTCCCTACGCAATGCGACTGGTGCTGACCATGGATGAACATGGATGAGTCCATCACAATGGGTATGCACACCTATATGTGGCCATAGTTTGGTATAGGCTACGTTACCTGGAACGAGACAAATATCTTCTTTTTGTTCATAGGGGACGTCATTTTCATAGGGACGGTCGTGTTCAGCTGGTCTTGCGCTATTTCCTACCCAGAAAGAAATAGCCATATGTATATGGTCACCTGAAACAGGGCGTGCTCCAATTGAAAAAACACCGTTGTTTAAGAGTGTTGTTGGAATTTTTCTATTTTTTTCATGTTTCCAAATGACAACATGTGTTTTTAACACATTGAATATGTTTGAATATTGAGTTTTCACATTTAAAATTGATATTCCGCGTATGTCCGCTCCATCTGGATTGTAGACAGAAATAATACACCCCTCCCATATAATGATTACAAGAACTACAAGTATGACTGGAATAAAACGAAGCAATGTCATTTATTACTGAACAACAGTACTTAAATACAAAATCTATATTGTATAATGGGTCAATCACAAACATGGTTTATGTATGCTCGTGATAAAAATGATAGATGGTGTGATGAACCGCTATACAATACCATAATTCAGGCTGATAATATAAATCACCATATGGGTCGTTTCAAACATAGGGTTTATGAATATGCATTAGGCGAGCTCGATATCGGAAAATTATATTTATATCAAGGCTGGTCTCGGTTAATTAAATGTTACATTGACGAGGACACTTTTAAAATCCAATTTAAAACAAAAGAAGCAAAACTGGCCTGGGAATCATGCAGGCGTTCACAAAAGGGTAAAGTGTTTGACACACAATTTACACCTATTGCTATCAAAGATGATTGGGTTCTTTATTTTAAACGGAACACACGAGTGCTTTCAGATTAATATCTTTGCGCCAAAACATTTTAGAAACCGGTGTCCTTTCAATACAAAAGGGTATTTCGTCGTCACAAGCTACTTCGACACTATGTTTTAAATGTACAGATTTGATGGTGGCAGGACGCCCTGCAACGGGCAATTGTATATATTCTCCCACGTCTCCACGCAAAAACATGGTGACATCTGTCACTTTTGAAATGTCAATGCTCCATTTTCCAGGCTCTCGTTGTTCCCACGACACTGATGGGTCCGTCCAATCAATTTCAAAGGTCATGGGTCCCGCTGCATTAAATCGCACTGTTTCTTCCTTTCCAGGCGCGATTGTCCAGACCAATTTATTATAGGTGGGTCCGTATGTTATGAGTTGTATGAATTCACGAAGCCATTCAGAAATAGAGGCGGCGGAGGATTGGATAGTACCAGTGACATGAGCTGTACCAATAGGTTGTAATCGTACAGACGTTGACGGAGTGAGGCGGAATATAGCTGGAAGACCAGTACGGTTTATAATAGTTAATCGAGTATAACAATTTAAAATAGACATTTAAAATTAAATAAAGTAATTTAAATACGACTCTCTGTTTAATCTCTAAATATTTTGTATGGGAATTGTATGAGAAGTTAATGAATGTTACGAAGTATTTGAAAGTTGCGCATATCTTCCACAGTTACCGTATCGCGCTTTGCAATATTGGCAACCATAGCCGCACCGGTAAAAATATTGGTCAATTCCGCCTCAGCAGCCACCTGGATGGCTTTTACAGCATCTGCGTTGAAACGAAGGCGTTCAGTTGAACATTTGGCAGCTTCTTGGGTAACAATACGCTTAAATGTCGTAGCTGGAAGAATAGGTGTAGTTTTTTCCCGAAGTGCCGTAACTTCTTTCTGTGCGCGGCGTTCTTTACGAGTTACTTTAACAGTGTGAACATTTTTAGTACTTTTTTGGGACATTTGAGCAGTAGACATGATTTGTTTTATTAACTGTCCCTATATACCGCATTTCATTTAATTGTTGGATTATGTGCAACATTTGCGCTGTGGTAACTGAGTGGTGACGATTTGAATGTTCATATTATCACCAATTAATGACTCTTGGGGTTGAATAGCAATTTCTAAACATTGTATAAAAATTTTTTTCACACTTTCTGATTTACGACTTGAACAAGTACCGGTTATAATTTTCCAGTTTTGACGAGTGTATGGTTCTAATGTATCGTATAAATCGTGGGAGATACAAGGCGATAAATCGTTTTTATTCCCGACAACAGCGACAACAGTAGGTCTAATGTTTTCAATACTACGAAACCAATAAGAAACCTGCTGCATTGCGTCGTGTTTTGTAATGTCATAGACTATAATTATAATGTCCGAATCACGAACATATGAATGTGTTAATGACCGGAATCTTTCGGCACCTGCCGTGTCCCATATAGAAAGACAGGCTATTATATCGTTAATTTGTAGCGATGTTGTGAAAAAATCAATACCTAGCGTAGTCTGGGTATCCTCCAACGGTTTTCCCAATACAGCACGAATTATGGAGGTTTTTCCCGCCTGGAAATCCCCTATTACACAACATTTATAACGACGACGAAAAATAGACATTTAATTATTATTA
>MDTF01015469.1_pt1 | contig 17603 bp, 17 predicted proteins | sample 811191 | NCBI WGS metagenome assembly MDTF01 (sample SAMN05326649, study PRJNA326480) | marine metagenome | isolation source: seawater | place: Southern Ocean | collected 2011 | reverse complement strand
CACAGCTTTTATTTGAATCTTATTTTTTTTTGCATAATATAATAAAGTATTTCTTATTTTTGTATTTTTACAGATTAATAATACTATCCAATGATTATTTTGTGATTTAGGATTTTTACTTAAATACACTTTAAACTCTTGATTAAATTTTTCTACAATCACGGTGTACATCTCAAATATTTTTAATTTTGCACTCAATATCTTATTGATTTTTTTCAATTGAGATAATCCTAAGGAGGCATTTAAACTTGGCATTCTGTAATTAAAGCCCAATTTATCATGATCTGGTATTATGCTATTTTTATTTTTACTTGTTGTCACAATATGTTTGAGTTTCTTGTAATTAATATTCTTTCTACAAATTATTGCACCACCTGCACCAGTTGTGATGGTTTTGTTACCATTAAAACTTATAAATGAATAATCACCAAATGTTCCAAGTTTTTTATTATTAACCTTTGTTCCAATAGTTTCTGCAGCATCTTCTATTAATATTAAATTAAATTTTTTCGCTACTTTTTTTAATTTTATAATCTCAGCTGGATATCCATATATATGAGTTATTAACAAAGCTCTTATCTTCCTTTTTGTTGCGATATTGATTAGATGTCCTCCTTTTTTTTTAAATTTATTTGAATTAAGATATTCCTCTAATTTATTGGGATCTGCTGCAAGAGAGGATTCGGATGAGTCTATAAAATGAGGATTGGCACCAACGTACAAAATCGGATTTACTGTCGCCACGAATGTTAGTGTTTGCACTAGTATTTCATCAGATTTATTAAAATTTAAATAAGATAGTATTGCATGTAAAGCACACGTTCCGTTTATTGTAGCAATGACATTTTTTACACCCAAAAAATTAGCTAATTTTTTTTCAAATAACTCAGTATTTGCCCCATAAGTAGAAACCTCTCCCTTTTTAAGACTAAGGTTTACATAGTTACAATCATCTTTATCTATCAACGGTTTATGTAAAGTTGTGTGTGACCTAATTTTTTTTTTTATTACCTTAAAAAAATCTAAAATATTTTTATTAAGCATTAAATAATATATTCATCACTTTGTTTTAAATAGTTACGTTTATTATTTTTGAACCATTTAATTGTTTTACTTAATGACAAATAAAACATTTTTTCATTGTTTATTTCAGGCGACCAATTTAATAATTTTTTAGCTTTTAGATTTGAAGCTGTTAATCTTAAAACTTCACTATTTTTTGGTCTAATTCTTTTTTTTTCTGATTGAATCTTAATTTTTTTATTTTCAATTTTTAATATTAATTCAACTAATTTTTTTACACTTATTTCAAAACTTGACCCTAAGTTAATTATTTCCCCATTAGTATTTTTTCCTGATCGTACCGCAAGTTCAAAGCCTCTTACTATATCTTCTACAAAGTTATAATTTCTTTTTGTATCTAGGTTACCAAGTTTAATAATTTTTTTGTCCTCAATAACTTGATTGATTATTGTTGGAATTACAGCTCTAAGAGATTGTCTAGGGCCAAAAGTATTAAAAGGTCTAATTATGGTTACTGGTAATTTATACGTATAATAATACGATAGAGCCAACTGATCTGCAGCTATTTTAGTAGCTGAATAAGGCGATCGAGGGTCAACTATAGTTTCTTCAGTAATTGGAAATTTTTTTGATCTACCATAAATTTCACTTGTTGAAGTAATTATGGTTTTTTTAATATTATTTAATTTAGAAACCTGCAAAATATTATAAGTGCCAATAATATTAGTATCTATATATGACTTTGGTGATTCATAAGAATAGGGGATTGCAATTAACGCTGCGAGGTGAATAATTGAATCATGATTTTTAGTCTGTTTTGTTAATAAATCTTGGTCTCTTACATCACCATAACATATGTGGTTTTTTTTTTTTGCTACTAAATTCATATCTTCAAGCCATCCTTTACTTCCAAAAGAGTTATACTGAACTAAAGAAGTAACCTCATGGCCTTTGTTAATTAAATGCTCTACTAAATGAGATCCAATAAACCCTTCGGCTCCTGTGACAAAAATTTTCATTTATTTATACAAAAAGTTTACTTTTTTGAATTTTAGTGTTTGCTATGTGCTCTTTTCTATCACATCTGCAACCAACTTTGTTCATTAATTGCCCACTAGATCTAAAATATTCTGCAAAATCAGATACATCGTAATTATAATATAAATCCCAAAAACTATCTTTTTTTAAATCTCCAATTTCTGTATCTTTAAAATTAGGGGCAGCTGATTGTGAACATTGATAAAGTCTTCCATCAAAACCTACTGTTGGATAAATAAATCTAGCAATACAAGGCAGAGTCCTATTTTTGTAAAATATATCATTTTCACTATCTGGGTCTGTTATTAAAACCCTACAACTTTCGCTATCATGTAAACTAATCCAGTCCTTTAGTTCACTCATAATTTTATTTTTTTCCTCGATAAGTGGAACGGTTTCTATCTTTTCTTGATTAGCCAATCCTCTAGGTGGTTGCGCAAAAGAAAATCTCAACAAATTACAGCCCGCGTTCTTAAAGTCTTTTATAAAAGTTTCAATTTCACTTTTAGAGGAATTAAATTTATTTAATAAGTATGCTGCACTTACATCGAACTTTCTAAATGGTTCATTGGCTTCTTTTATGCGCATTACATTAGCTAGAACTTTATCGTACAAGGGGGCTTTACTCGGATTCATGCCATGTACTTCATTAAAAACTTTATTAGATCCAGAATCTATACTCAAACTAATCCAACTTGCTGGATTTATGTCTCTGCTTTTTAGTAAACTTACAAATTTATCACTTACCTTGATTGGTTTTGTATTGAAGCCAAAAATCATCTTTCTATTAATTGCTGTCTCTAAAAGATCATCGATACTTTTTGAATTTAACGGATCTGTTGCCCAGCCAGCAAATGTGACTTTATTAACTCCTCCATCAGCAATTTCATTTAAAATTTTAACCAATCTTTCTGTATCGGGTCTCTCTTCAGAGTTGGCGGCTGATTCACCATAACAATAAGGGCAAGATAACCAACAAATTTTTCTTCCTTGTGGACCTGGTTGAAATTCAACTTGATGAGGAATTACAGTTTTACTAATAATACTATCTTTTAACGTCTGAGGGTCTTCAAAGTATTTATTTTCAAATTTATATTTTTTTTCAACATCTTGAAGTTTTTCTGGTTCTAAATTTTTTAAACTCATTATTTGTAATTATAATGCTATTTTTTTTTTAAATACAGTTATCTTTTTCTTTAAATTTTTGTCATTATTAATTAAATTAAGATCTTTTAAAGTCTCTATTGGATGCCACATACCATCAAAAATTTTAACACCAACTTTATTATTTTTTACAAATTTATTATAAAGTGAAAGCTCAAAATTATGGTTTGAAATTTTATTTATAAATTCTAGACATTCCGTGCTTATTAAAGAAATTCCTGTATTCCTATAGGAATCATAATTTTTCAATTCTTTTATTTTGTACACCTCAATTTTTGAATTTATAGTGAATTTTTTAACATAATTATTATCAATTTTTTTAACAATAGTGCCCCAGGAACTCTTCATTTTTACACCAGATAGTGAAATCTTAAAATTATTCTTTTTATGAAAATTTATAAGACTTCTAAGGTTAAAGTCTAAAATAGTGTCTGAGTTTATTAAAAGAAAATCATCGTATTCAACTAAATATTTGCTTATTTTTTTAATTCTATCATTTATTTCAGTTTTTTTTCCCGTATTAACAAATTTAAAATTAGCACTTTCTTTTTTAAAATTTTTTAAAATAAACTTCTTGATTAAATTACCTTTATAACCGAGAGGAAAAATAATCTGTTGAATATTATTTTTAACTAACAATGATATGACATACCAGATTATAGGCTTTCCCAAGATACTAATCATGGATTTAGGAGTTTTACTGGTTATTTCAGAAATTCTGGAGCCCATGCCACCACACAAAACTACAGCAACTATTTTTTTTTTCATTTTAATTATAAATTAAAGACACAACTCTTGAACCGTGAGGTTCATAATCAATTTCTATCAACTTGCTCTTCGAAAAATTTTTTCTTACTTTTTTTAACTTATTACTGTCTAATAAACATAAAAAAAACCCTCCACCACCAGCCCCCAATAACCTATGACCTTGCACATCAAGCTTATTAAGTTTTTTGCTAAAATTATTTATGATTCTTGGTGAAATTGAATTAGAAAGTGTTTTTTTGGCTGTCCATGACTCCTTAATTAACAATCCTATATTTTTATAATTAAGTTTATTTTTTTCAATTTCTTTTTGAAACGTTAATACCATCTTTTTAAACTTCATTATATTATCCAAATTACTACCAGATAACTTATAACTTCTAGCAATTTTAGATGAATCTCTTTTTTGACCAGTCCACAACATTTTTAAATTAAAAAATAAATCGGAAATATTGTCAGATGAAATTTTAATTGGGACAATTTGAATTTCACCATTTTTATCAAAAATAAATTTATTAATTCCACCAAATGCAGCAGCATACTGATCTTGTTTACCACTAGTTTTTTTTAACTTTTCAATTTCGATTTTACAGGCTTCATGAGCTAATTGTCCTGGAGATACACGTTCTCCTCTAAAAGTATGAAGAGCATTAAGTAAACCAACAGCAAAACATGAGGAAGATCCCGTTCCCGACTCAGGGTGTAAATCCGAAGTGGTAGAAATAGTTATTGGAGCTGTTACTGGCACAAGTTTTAGGCATTCTCTAGCAATATTATTCTTTATTTCACTTATTTTGTTACAAAGTTCAGTTTTTGAATACATTAGCCTATATTTTTCAGAAAATATTTCTCCATGTGCTTTAACAGTAACAAATAAATATTTATTAATAGTTGAGTTTATTACTGACCCCCCATATTTTTTGTAAAATTCAGGATAATCTGTTCCACCACCAGCAAAGCTGATCCTATGCGGTGTCATAGTTGTGACTGAATAAATTCTCTTTTTTCTAAAATATTTATCCATAATAAAAATTAACCATTTTTTTTAGACCTTTCTCTATATTAATTTTTGGAAACCATTTTAATTTAGAAGAGATCTTATTTAAATTTGCATAATTAGCAATTTGATTTATTTTATTACTTTTTTTCAGTTTATAACTCTTATTACTAATATTTAATTCAATTAACAGCTTGTTGTAAATTTTTCCAACGTTTGTTCTAATGCCACTTCCTATATTAAATATACCATTAATATCTTTCTTATTAATTGCAATCAATATAGCTCTACAAACATCATCTATGTGAATAAAGTCATTTTTATGGCCAGGATTTAATATATTTGGTTTTTTTGATTTTTTTAAAGAATTGATTATTGAGGGTATCAAGGATTCATTTTTTTGATATTTTCCATACATAAAAAATATTCTAAACCAAACTAAATTTATATCATTTATTTTTGCTATAATTTTTAGATAATCATAAATTGAATTTTTTGACCACGCAAAAAAACTTAATGGTTTATTTTTTAAAGTTTCCTTACATCTACCTATATGATCAGGATACTCCCAGCAACTTCCAGTCATAATTATCTTGTTGATGGATTCAATTTGCACAATCTTATTTAAAAAATTTAAATGTATCTCAATATTTTTTAAGCTATTCTTATAAGAAAAATCGGGAATTCCATACCAAGCAAGGTTAAGTAATGTATTCGGCTTAAATTTTTTAATCTTATTAATGTTTGCTATACTTAAATTTTGAATGTCACCTTTAATTATTTTGAAATTTTTTGGATAATTTTTATTTGTTTTTCTTACAATTGCTAATATTTCAAAATTTTGATTATTTAAATATTCTGAAATATTTTTTCCTAAAAAACCATTAAGACCAGTGATTAAAATCTTCATAATTAAAATTTAAAATCTTTATGGTTAAAGTTTAAAATCTTTATAATTATCATCTCTATAATTAATTAATTTGGGTTTAAATGGCCATTTAACATTAAACAGGGGGTCATTATATCTAAAACCTTTGTACTTTGATTTTTCAAAATAATCCCCCATATAATAATGAATCAAAGTATTTTTTTCTAATGTTAAAAAAGCATTTGCACAGATAGGAGGTATTATTAAACTATAACAATCTTTTGATCTGAGTGTTATCGAGAAATGTTTTCCATATGTTTTTGAATTTTTTCTTAAATCAATTGCGACGTGATGAATGCTGCCCTTTAAGCAGGAAAGTATCTTATATTCTTTAGAAGGTTTTGTTTTATAATGAAATCCCCTTAATGTACCTTTTGTAAAACTTTCTGAAATATTTCCTTGTGCAATAGCAATCTTAATTTTTTTTTTTTTCAAAGTTTTTAGGCACAGGTGTCTTCTAAAAATACCTCTTTTATCTCTAAAAACGTTTGGCTTAATAAGATAAAATCCTTCAAATTTTAATTTTTCTATTTTCATAAAATCTTAATTTTATTTGGAAGTGGTAATAAAAATTTACCTTTAAATCCATTTTTCTTTAAATCTCTAACTATTTCAGATTTAAAATTCCAGGCCAAAACTACAATTAATTTAAAGTTTGAAACTTTTTTAATTATTTCGTCATAGTCTATTATTTTAATATTAGAGCCTGGTGTATACTGATTTTTTTTTAATTTATTTTTATCTATTATTTTATCTAAAATTTTATTATTTATCCCACAGAAATTTAATAAAGTAGAGCTTCTGGCTGAAGCTCCATAACCAATTAAATTATTATCTTTTTTTAGAGCCTGTATAATAGTCTTAAATTTTTTTGAATGATTAACAGATCTTTTTGCAAAATTTTTCCATGTTTTAAAATCATTTACTTTTTTTTTATGCTCTTCATTAACTAAATCTATTAATTTTTTTTTCTGTTTTAATTTTTTTTTAGAAAAATATAAAACCAAAGATCCACCACTTATTGGGCTCTTATCAACGTCATAGGCGTGCAGATTATATTTTTCACAAAGGTTAGTTAGTGTCTTAATAGTAAAATAGAACAAATGTTCATGATAAATTGAGTCATAATGAAGTTCGTCTTGTATTATTTTTGCATAATGAAACTCAATTATTGCTGTACCTTCGGCTGACAAAAGTTCACTCATCCCTCTAATTATAGAATGAATATCTTTCACATGGGGTATTACATTCCTTGCAAAAACTATATCTGCCTTAGTATTGTTATTAATAATTTTTTTCGCACATTTATAATTAAAAAATTCAGGTAAAGTTTTTATGCCATTTTTATTTGCGATTTTTGCAATATTTTTTGCTGGATCAATTCCTAAGACTTTTCTTTTATTTTTTTTGAAAGGTTTTAAAAAAGTCCCATCATTACTTGCAATTTCAACAATAAATGAATTCTTTTTTGTTTTTTTTAAAACTCTATTACAAAAAAGGGTTGAGTATTCCTTGGCTGAATTAGATGTTTCTGTAACCCATACATAATGATTGAATAAATATTTTGGATTTGCAGTTGAAGATAACTGAACTGTGCTACACTTGCTACAATACATTGTTATTAGAGGTATATTGTTCTCTTTAATTTTCAAATTCTTTCTTAACGAATTTGATGATGGTTGCTCTTTTAAATCTAAAATTTTTTTTAAAGATGAAGAATTACATATTCTGCATTTTTGAATATTTTGATAAATCATTTATTTTATAAATTCTAATTTTTCATTACAAATTTTATTATCTGTTAAATATGACAACTGCTTCAATCGCATAGTTTTTTTACCTCTAAAATCATCAATGCTAAGATTAATCTTTTTAAAGTATTCTATTAATTCATCTCCACCATTATTTAAATTCCATTTAGGTTTAAAATAATCTTTTAAAACTGAATTTATTTTATCAAAATTAACTTTATATGTTCGATTATCATTACCTGTTTGATTTAGGAATACTAAATTAGCTTCTGAAAAACATCTTTTTGCTGCTTCAGCAAGGTCCTTTACAGTATAGTTGCCTCCAGGAACACCCACATTAAATGCTTCTTTATTAATATTTTTTTCAGGGGCTTGCAGACATGCAATAAAAGCATCGCAAACATCTTCAATGTGAACAACAGGTCTCCATGGTGAGCCATCACTCCATATTTCAATTTTCTTTGATGTAAAAGCACATGCAACTAAATTATTAAAAACAATATCTGCTCTAAATCTTGGAGATGGTCCAAAAACAGTGGATGGTCTTAGCGCAGAAACACAAAAATTATCTGTTGCCATTTCCATAATCTCTTGTTCTGCTTTCCATTTAGTCTTTGCATAAGCAGTTATAGGATCTTTAAAGCTAGAATCTTCCTTGAGCTCACTATCAGTTTTTGATATTCCATAAATACTTTGTGTTGATGCAAAAATAAATCTTTTTACTTTTTGTTTTTTTGCATATTCAGCAAGCTTAATAGTAGATTCATAATTAATTTCTTCAGTAAGATTTGGCATAAAAGCACCAAGCGGATCATTAGATAAGCTCGCAAGATGAATTATATAATCAACACCCTCAACTTCATTTTCATCAATTTTTCTTAAATCTTTTTTTATCTGTACATTGGGTGGTTTACATTCAGATGTTATGCAGTCAGAATAATAACCAATATCATAGCCCACTACACTATACCCCTGTTGCTGTAACTTATTAGTTAGAACAGACCCGATGTACCCCAAATTTCCAGTTACTAAAACTTTCATATTTTATTTATTATTTAAAAATTTAATTAATTATTATTTTAAGACTTATCATTAAAAATATTTATAGATAAAAAATAATCATATACAATGTATTTAATCGTATTGTATATATAAAATTAACTTAAATCTATTTTTTCTGTTTTTTTTTGGAATTTTAATAAACACCCCAATATAACCTGCCAATCATTGTTTATAAACAATCGGTTTTTTCTTAAATCAATTAATTTGTCACTCTCTAAAAATAATATTCTAATTATTTTTTTTAATAAACTCAGTACTTTAAATAGGAAACTAAAATTTTTTTTTGATAATTTTTTTATAAAATCTAAAGTGTTCTGATTTTTTAATTTAACTCTACTTTGATATAGTGAGTTAAAAAAAAATTCAAATTTATTAAATGACAATTTTTTATTGTTTCTACTTATATGGCTATAAAAATATGATTTTAATTTTACAGTATCTGGAAATTTTAAAAATTCTTCTATCGAAACAGTTTGAATTGGTCTTGATATATTAGAATTATTTTTTTTTTGTGTATAGGGATATACACTTCTATCTCTTACTTGCCAAATTTCATTAATAAATTTATGTCTTCCATTTAATACTGGGAATAAAGAAAAAGCTAATTCATCATAAAATTTCAATTTATTTTTTTTATTTAATTGTAATTTTTTAAAATTAGTAAGAGATATTAATAAATGTTTTTTTCTAAATAATGATGCAGTCATTTGAGTCTTAAAATGACTAATTTGTTTAAATCTATTAAATAGCCCTTTTGATGATGAAGTTCCATAGGCATCAATCTTATAGACTCTACTTAAGATGAATTTATTACAAAAATTTTCGAAGTATATATCTACACCATTTACAATAGAAAAATCGTTATTATTATCTAAAAATTTGACCCCCTTGTCTAAAGAAGTGATATTTAAAAAATCATCATCTTGACATACCGCTATATATTTTGATTTAGTTTTTTTTATTCCAAAAATTATTCTTTCAATAAAATCTTTATTAAATAGATGAAAATATTTTTCATCTTTATTTAACTTAAAGTTTTGCTTTTTTTTTGAATTATCAACAATAATTACATTTATTTTAAAGCTTCTATAATAGTCAAGGGCTCTAGAAACTAATGAACCTCTAAAATTTGTGGTTGGTATAATTATTGTTAAATCCATAAAAAAGATATTTTCTTTAAATCTGATAAATTAATACTTTTTAAATAAAATATTTCTATCATTTCTATCTTTTAATCTATTTGTTGCTGGAATTTCAGATAAAATTTTAAAATTATTTTTTAGGATTTCTTCAATTATATACTGGTCTTCTTCACTTCCAATGTCTTCATAATAAATTTCATCTGCTGCTAAAATAGTTTTTCTTCCTCCTTCAAAAACAAATTTCTCATTACCATCCACATCAATTTTAATTTTATTGGGCTTTTTTAAAGAGAAAATATCAAAAACCTCATCTAGCTTAAAAATTGGTTGATTCATTTGAAAAGGATTCATTTTTGCTGTTGGTATTTTGGGTTCATTTCCAATCGATTGTAAGCAATCACCCACTGTAAAGTCTCTATAATATATATTTTCTATAGCAGTTTTTTGTCCAACACCAAATGGTAAGATCACACATTTATCAAATAACTTATTTAAAAAAATATTTTCAAATAATGTGGCTGAATTATTTAAATCTAACTCTAAAGAGTAAACATATGAACCTTTGGATAAAGCAGCTATTGTATAACTTCCAACATTTGCTCCAATATCTAGAAAAACATCTTTATCATTGAACTTTTTTAACCATTCTACCATCAGGGGCTCATCAGTGAAAAAGTTTTTTACCCTGCTACTTAATCTATTATGTCCTGTTTTAAAAATTATTTTTTTTCCATCGAAATTCACTGTTTCTTTTAAACTTATAGATTGAATAAATTCATTTGAATAAAGGGTACTTTTTTTTAAAAAAAGAATTGTAGAAAGTAAATTTACGAAAAATTTTAATGATTTTCTTAAAAAACCATATTGATAACCAGCTTTTGCTTTCATAGAAAATAAATTAAATAAAATTATTAATATTATTGCTTAATTAATGACTATTTAAATAATACTGTCAAAATTGCAATAATTACTTTAAAAGACTGGCATATTAACAGCATAGTAAAGGTAAAATTACAATTAATGAAAAAAATTTTAATTACTGGATCTGAAGGTTTTGTGGGAAAAAATCTTATTAGAGAACTAAACTTAAATGGTGACTATGAAGTCTATGGAGTAGATATAAAAAATAGTAGCCAAAATTATAAAATTTGGAAAACATCGATCGACAAATTTTTAAAGCTTAAAGTGTCTATAAAATTTGATTACGTTGTTCATTTAGCAGCAAATTCTAACCCCTACGAGTTAAAACAGGAAAACCTTATTAACGATAATTTATTCTGTTCTATCAATCTTTTTGAAAAATTTAAGAATACAAAAACAAAATTTCTTTTTGCATCTTCAGAATGGGTTTATCAGGAAGAAAAAGTTAAAAAAAAAAATTTACCATTTAATGAAAAAACTAAAATAGATATTAATACATTAAACCCTTACTCCTTAACAAAATATTTATTTGAACTGTATGCTATAAAAAACAAACAATATTATAAAAACGTAATTATGATGAGATTTGGAATTATAATTGGCAAAAAAGAAAATAATAATAGTGCAGTTGAAATGATTTTTAATAAGATAAAAAATAATGAATTGATTGAAATTGGCTCATTGAAGAACGCAAGAAATTACCTTTCAGTATCAGATCTTATTAAAAATATTCAAAATCTCCTACACTACAATAAATCAGATACATTTAATCTAACGGGCTCCAGAAATCTTAATTTTAAAAAAATAATCCAAGATATAAAAAAAAAAATAAATTCGAAATCAAAAGTAATAGAAAAAAATAAAAAATCAGTATCGATAAGAATAACGAAAAATGATAAAATTAAAAAAGCTATTAAATTCTCAGAAAAATCTTACCTTCAAGATTTATTTTAAAATAGAATTTTCTTTTATCTGACTAACACTTGAACATCCTAATACAATTGACTTACAGTTAGATTTTTCCTGAACCCAATCTAAAATATTTAAGTTTATTTTTTTATATTTGGTAAAATCTTTAATACGTTTATGAGCCTTTTTAATATTTTTTTCTGTAAACTCTTTATTGCTGATTCCTTCCTCTTTTTTAAAAAGAACACCTCTAGCAAATGGGACTCGGGTGATAAGATCTAGGTTATTTTTTTTAATCATTGAAAAAAATTTACTATGAGCTTGAGGAAATAATGGATTGTATAATAAATTCACTAAACTAATATTATACTTCTTGCAATTTTGAATTTGAGTATAATCTTTTTCATGTAAGTACCTAGACTGTAGAGACAGACCAAGAACTTTTATTTTATTGCCAAGATTTCTATTCATAATATTCCAAAAATCATCATTTAAGAATTTTTCATTAGATCCTGAATGAAAATAACAGATATCCAATACATCACTTCTTAATCGTTTTAGACAATTATCAATTGATGATTGTAATTTTTTTGGTGAAAAGTTTATAGTAGGTCCAATCTTTGTCGCTACTATAATTTTTTTATTTCTATTCTTATTTAAAAAATCTCCCAGAATGCTTTCTGTTCTACCTTCTGAATAACTTTCGGCTGTATCAAAAAAATTATAGCCATGAGAAATGCTAGCTTCTAATATTTCAAATATTTTTTTTTTGTATTAAGTTTACTCGAAAAAAAATTATCAGTTCCCAAACACAAATTTGAAATTTTTGTATTTAAATTATTTAATTTATTGGTTTTCAATTTTGATAATTTAATTATTTGAATTATTAACATTATTAATATACAGCAATCTAATATTAAAAAAATCAATAAATGAAAAAAAAAATTTTAATCGTTGGTGCTAATGGATATTTAGGATCAAATTTATATTTATACTTAGAGTTAAAAGGATATGATTGTTACAATCATGACATAGATTATTTTAAAAATAACCTTTTATATAATTGTAAAAAGTTTCAGAAATTAAAAAATAATAAAAATGAAGTAACTATTAAAGACCTTAAAAAATTTCACTCAGTAATATTTCTTGCTGGATTTTCAAATGATCCTTTTGGAGATTTAAAACCTAGTCAATTTTATAAACCGACTGTAAGATATACTTTAAAAGTTGCAAAAATGTGCAAGCTTCTCAACATTAATTTTATTTTTCCATCTAGTTGTTCTGTTTATGGAATGTCTGATATAAAAAAAAGTCTATCCGAAAGATCTAAAACAGCTCCAGTAACTTATTATTCAAAAAATAAAATTGAAATTGAAGAAAAATTAAAAAAACTCTCTTCAAAAAAATTCAACCCTATTATGCTAAGACTTGCTACTATTTTTGGTTTATCTCCAAGGATGAGATTTGATATTGTTATCAATATGTTGTCTGGGATGGCAATAGTAAATAAAAAGATAACCCTAAACTCTAACGGTTTGGCGTGGCGACCACATCTTCATATCGAAGATGCCTGCCAAGCTTTTCATAACAGCATCATCTGGAAACCTAAAAACCAAGAAAGATTTTTGATCTTAAACGTTGGAGATAATAAAAATAATACAACAATTATTAAAATAGCAGAAATTATTAAGAAAAAATTAAAAAATTGTAAAATAGAATTCCAAAATAAATCTGATGGTCTTTTTATCAATAAAAATGTATCTGATGGCGTAGATAAAAGAAGCTATAAAGTCAACTTTAACAAAATTAAAAAAGTTTTCCCACTTTTTAAAACAAAGTGGTTAGTAGAAAAAGGAATTGAAGATCTACTAAAGAACCTTAAGATTTTACAAATGAATAAAAAAAAATTAACTGATATTAGATTTCATAGACTTAAATATTATGAATTTTTAAAAAAAAAAATAAATTATTTTTCTAAATTTAAACTATTGAGTTTGAAAGTTGATTAATTTTTTTTTTAACATGAGTAAAGGGAAATTTGGATGGCATGATAAAAGTAAATTTTTCCAATAAATTCTTTTTTTACTGTCAAATAAATAAAGTAAATAGAAAGCCCTGTAACATGAAAACCAGTCTGCATTTTTTTTGTATATTATTTTATCTAAATAATTTCTTGTCTTTTTATAATCCAAATTTTTAAACAAATAGTATTTAGCTAATTCTAAATTCAATTTATCTGTAAAATTAAACTTGAATTTATCTATAATATTACTGTATTTTTTAGAATATTGACTTTTGTTAATACTTTTGTACGTTTTTTTTGATAAGAATTTCTTTAATAAATGGTATGGAAGACAACATTCTATGAAATCATTTTCATATTTAGCATATATTTTTTTATCATTTAATAATTCCTCATTTTTTTTCTGAAAAACTATAATGGCTCTATATGTTTTTAATTTATTATTGAAACTTTTTTTTGCAATAACCTTACTACTGTATCCAATCATATCAGCATGCATTCTTATGCTATCAATACTTGGTATATCTACGATTCCCGTTCTATCAGTTAGACCATCGTAGTATGAGGATTCATATTTATGAAGTGTTATCCCGTATTCAAATTCTTTTAAGTTTTCACTATAGATCAAATCTTTTAATTGTCCCTGATTGTAAAACTCTTTATTTTTATATAAATTTTCAGGAATAAATTCACCTTCTAAGATTAATATTTTTTTAGAAGCAGATAATATTTTTTCAAAATTTTTGTAAATATTATTTGTATGATGAAGTACTCCAAAGCATGTGACTATATCAAATTTAAATTTTTTTGATATTTGACCAATAGATAAAGGATAATATTTAGCCCTCCCTTTGATTTGTAATATTTTTCTAATATTTTTTCCTCTTTGTATTGAGCTTTTTCTTGGCTCGACACCTGCACATTTTTTAAATCCTAAAGTTGCTAGATTTTCAGTTAAATATCCATCTGCACACCCAACATCAAGAAGTGATAATTTTTCTCTCTCACTAGCTTTAAAAGATTTTTTGATAAAATCAGCAGTTTTTTTGATGCCAAAATTTTTTACATCTATCCAATTTGCTAATTTTGAATTTTCAGATTTATTTCCAACTGAAAATTTTTTGTTTTTCCAATTTGACATTGAAAATCTTCCAATTGCATTTAATTTTAGATAAAATTTTGATTTATTCATTTTTACAAATTATTTTACTGAGTGTTCTATTAGTTCATGATTCTTATTAATATTTAAATGTAAAATAGAACTCCCCTTAAATTTTAAAAAGTTATTTATAATTTTTTTTTCGTTTATATTATTTTTTAAATAAAAATATTTAATATTAAAAGCTTTAGCAATTTTTGGTACTTCGGGTGAGTGGTAACCTCCCTGCTTATCATTTCCAATACTATTTATTTTATAATCCCTACAGCCAATTTTTGTATTACCAAACACTTTATTGTCATAAATAACTATTTTAAGTGCAATTTTATTAAATTTAATAAATTGAAGTTCTTGTAAATTAATTAAAAATGATCCATCTCCAATCAGACTTATAACTTGAGCATTTTTTTTGGCTATTTTTGCACCAATACCAGCTGCAACCGAATATCCCATTGGAGAATTGCCCCAAGCTGAAATTACTCTCTGATTTTTTTTCGTCTGGAATGCTTGCATGAAAAAAGTTAAATTTGCACCTGCATCTGTTAATAAAATCGCATCATCCTTTACTAATTTAGATAATGTTTCAGTAAAAATATAAGGATTTACATATTTTTTTATTTCTTTTTTTTTAAGTTCCGTAAAATTTCTATAGTTATTTGTTTTTTCTAATCTACATTTTTTTAACCATTCTTTTTTTTCTGGCATTTCTTTTAAATTTTGATGTGTAAAAAAATGCTCAAGTGAACAATTAATTTTTATATCTGGTTCGATTAAACCATCATTTAATTCACCATTATCAATGTCTATTGCAAAAATTTTCGCATTTTTGCCAAAATTATTAGCCAAAACTTTTGGCGAAAACCTAACACCAAATGTTAAAATTATATCAGCATCTATAGCTAAATTTGTTGCAGATAAATGTGCATGTCTTCCTACTGATCCAAAATAAAATTTATTTTTACTTGCTGTAATATCTTGAGCAGGCCAAGTAGTGGCAAATGGCAATTTATTCTTTTCTATAAATTTATGAAATTCCTTTATTTGGTTTGCAATTCTTAATCCACCTCCACCAATAATTAGAGGCTTTTTGGAAACCCTCAAGCTTTCTAGTGCTTTTTTAATTAATTTTTTCTTATTAAATACTCTCTTTTTAACAATAAACTTTTTTGATTTTTCAATTTCAATAAAGCTCTTTTGAATATTAAATGGCAAGTCTATAACCACAGGTCCTGGTCTACCCGATGTAGCGATGTGATAAGCCTTATCTAAAATGTAGTTTGCCTCCGAAGACTTTCCAATCTGATAACAAAATTTTGTAATTGGTTTTAAAAGAGAAACAATATCACTTTCTTGAAACCCCCTCTGTCTAACTCTTCTTTTTCCTGTGATATGGAATTGACCAACTTGTCCAGTAAAATAAATACTTGGAATGGAATCATAAAAGGAGCAAGCTATTCCTGTTGTTAAATTAGTTGCACCTGGACCACTTGTAACTAAACCAACACCAAAACCTTTAATTCTTGAATATGCATCTACCCCCATAGACAATGCCTGCTCATGATAAGGGCAATAATGTTTTATTTTCTTACTTTTTGAAATCTCACTTAAGACGTTCATTATAGCTCCACCTTGAAAAATAGGAACATCTTCTACTTTCCATTCCTCAATTTTTCTTCTAATTAATTCTGCAACTGTTATTTTCATTTTATTTATATTGTATAATTTTCTTTAAAACTAAAAACATTTCCTTCCATTAATCCACCCTTATAATTTTGTTTTATAGCTTGAGAATTAGAAAAATCAAAAACTCTATGAATTAAACTCCATCTAATTTTATCAGTTCCATTGTAACCACTCTCATGTAATAATAAAAAATGAAACATTCCAACATCTGTTTCATTTAATTTTAAATGTTTAACTTTAAATTTTTTAAATAAACTTTTTTTAATATCTATGTAATATGGATCGTAAGTAATTTTTTTTTTAACTTTTTCCATATTAGTTTTAGTAGGGAAAACTCCATGCTTATGGCTATCTTTATATAATACTACAGGACCAAGTTTTGGAGTCACATCCCTTAAGGCAGTATACATAACTATTCCATTGGGAGATCCTAATTGACTAGTATAATCCTGATGTAATCTAGCCTTCCAATATTTATCTTTTGGATAATCAATTCGCATTCCAAAACCTCTTGGTAATAGGCCGATTTTACTAGATCCCATTATTTTTCCAGCAAGTTCAAGTAATTTTCCATTACCCATTATTTGGTAAAATCCTCTTATTTTTTTACAAGCATCATAAATTGATGTTGTCATTTCAGTTAAGTTTTCTTGTTTTGCCTTTAAAACAAAAATATCAAAATTTTCTGAATTATATTTTTTAGAAATTATCTTTGGATTATATTTTTTATAAAGCTCATAGCTTATGTCAAAAATATCTTTTTTAATTTGAGAAATTAACTTCTTACTATGAAAGTTTTTTATTATTAAATAACCATTTTTTTGGAAAAAATCCACCATATGTAGATATATATAATAAAATATTAACTATTACTAATTCTAGTTGTTTTGAAAATTCTATATAATTTATTTATCTATATCTTAATAAAAATTAAATCTACTGAAATTTTTTTCAGTGCATAAATCAAGCCAATTGAGCTATTAGTACTGGTCAGCTACACGCATTACTGCGCTTCCACATCCAGCCTATCAACGTGGT
>MDTF01001264.1_pt1 | contig 17606 bp, 12 predicted proteins | sample 811191 | NCBI WGS metagenome assembly MDTF01 (sample SAMN05326649, study PRJNA326480) | marine metagenome | isolation source: seawater | place: Southern Ocean | collected 2011 | reverse complement strand
CAGTTACTATTCCAAATGATGACGTGCAAGCAGTAATTTTAGCAAAGAAAAAAAGTGATGCTATCTTTTTAAAGAAGTTTCAAAAATAATTTCTTTTTGGAGTTTATCTTTAGCAATACTGAAATTAAAACATTTTTTTTTGGAAAGTAGTAAACGAGTCTTTCGAATGGGGTAGTAACAATATTAAGAAACAACCTCACCAACAACTTTAAAAATCAAATCATTTTCAAAACCTTTTCTCATTAAAAAATCAATTAGTTTTTTCTTTCTCTTGTAAATATTGGGTTCAGAAATCACTTCATTTCTATTTTCTGTAACTCTGTATATTGTTTTTAAATATTCAGCTTCATCAATTTCTTTGAGTCCCGTTTTTATATTGTAGGCAGAGATATCTCTAAATTTTAATTCTCTTATAATCCGTTGTTTTCCCCAGCTTTTTATTCTGAATTTTCCTCTAGCATAACTTTTAGAAAAACGTTCTTCATTCAAAAAATTATCTTTCATTAAACTTAAAAGAATCAATTCTTTAGCTTCTGGGATTAAATTAAATTCCCACATTTTTTGCTCCACTTCTTTATGACATCTATCTTGATAGACACAGTAATTTTCTAGCTTTCGCTTTATCTCATCAACTGTAAAGTATTTTTGTTCTTTTTTAAACATGATTTCGAAAATACAAAAAGGGTTGAAATTATTAAGATTTCAACCCTTTTTATTTTATACTTATTTTACTTATTGAACTTGTTTATCCATGTTCAATGAAGATTGCTCATCTGTTTTAAGGAGTCCTTTAATTCTCATTTTAAACTTTGTAATTAAAAAGAATAAAATTGGAACTACAATTAATGTTAAGAAGGTCGCAATTAATAAACCGTAAATAACTGTTTTAGCTAAAGGCCCCCAAAAGACAACATTATCTCCTCCCATGTAAATATTAGCATCAAACTCACTAAACAAGGTAAAGAAGTTGATGTTTAAACCAATTGCCAACGGAATTAATCCCAAAATAGTCGTAATTGCTGTTAGCAAAACTGGTCGTAAACGCGCTTTCCCTGCTTTTACAACAGTTTCATATAAACTTTCTAACGGTAAATAATCTTCTTCAGAGATTCCATCTTGTATTTTTCTTCTGTCAATTAATAACCCTATATAATCTAGCAAAACAACACCGTTATTTACTACAATTCCTGCCAAAGAAATAATTCCAACCATTGTCATCATAATAACAAAAGGAGCACCTGAAATAACTAAACCACCAAAAACGCCAATGAAACTTAAAAAGATAGCCAACATAATAATTCCTGGTTTTGAAACTGAATTAAATTGGAAGATTAAAATGAAGAAAATTAACATTAAACCTGTAAAGAAAGCTCCCATTAAGAAAGTCATTTGTTTATTCTCCTCTTCAATTTGCCCTGTGTAATCAATTTTAATTCTTTTAGGAAGTTTTTTAAAACCTTTCATCGAATTTTGAATTCGATCTACAACAGCACCTGCATCCGTTTCTCCTGGAGAAAGTGCAGAATACACTGTTACCACCCTTTTTACATCTTTATGTTTTATTGCGCTAAAACCAGAACTATTCGTTTGAGAAGCAACTGCAGAAACTGGTATTTCTTTAATTTTACCAGAAGCAGGGTCTCTAAAAGTTATTTTCTGATTGAAAACAGCACTTTTATTATATCTGTCATCCTTATTAAAACGAACATAAATATCGTAATCTTCACCATTTTCTTTATATACACCAGCTTTGTTTCCAAAAATTGAAGCTCTTAATTGTTGGCCAACTTGACCTGTGCTAACGCCTAATTCACCCGCTTTTTTACGATCAACTAAAACTTGCATTCCTGGTTTCGATTTATTCACATCAATCTTTAATTCATCAACTCCAGTAATACTTTGTGTGTTTAAATAATCGCGCATTCTTTCTGCTGTAAAAATCAATTCTTCATAATCTTCACCATTTAATTCAATATTAATTGGTGAACCAGCCGGTGGGCCATTTGCATCTTTTTCAACAGAGATTAAAACACCTGGATAAATACCAACCAAGGCTGCTTGTACCTTTTGACGAAGAATTTCACTGTCTTTACCTCGTCTATATTTATACTCACGCATGGAAGCTGTAATTTTTCCTCTGTGTGGCATTTCTGCAGAAGATCCTCCATCTGTTTGAGGATTTCCTGCACCTTCACCAACTTGAGAAACAGTGCTTTCTACCATAAAATTATACCCATTATCGGTGTACATATCTTGATTTAGAACACTATACATTTTCAGCTCTATCTCTTTTGTAATTTGGTTAGTTTTCTCAATATCTGTTCCTTCTGGATATTCGATATAAACAATAATTTGATTTGGTTTGTTATCTGGAAAAAATTCAATTTTTGTTCTTTGTTCACCTATAGACCAACCAAAACCAGCAAAAGCAATAAACAACAAAATAAAAGTTCCTAAAACTAAAATATAAGGCGCCCAACCAAAAAGTGCTCTTTTTAGTTGTCTTTCATACCAGTTTTCTAAAGAGACCAATGTGTTTTTTTGAAAATAATTTGCTGCTTTTCTTAATACCAATCTATAAACCCATAACATAACTGCTGTGAATAAAATTAGTGTTCCTATCGCATTATATTCTCCTCCAAAGAAGAATATTAATAGTCCAATAACCGACATAATCCCTGTTAGTTGAATAATATTTTTAATCGGCATATCTTTATCTTCATTATTCATAAACTCAGAAACCAAAACAGAATTAAAGAAAATTGCTACGAATAATGATGACCCTAAAACAACAGACAACGTAATTGGCAAAATCACCATAAACTGTCCCATAATTCCTGGCCAAAGACCTAGAGGAATAAATGCTGCAACTGTTGTCGCTGTAGAAATAATAATAGGAAAAGCAATTTCTCCAATTCCTTTTTTTGCAGCTTCAATTCTGGTCATGCCCTCCTCATCCATTAAACGGTATACGTTTTCAACAACTACAATTCCGTTATCGACTAACATTCCAAGCCCCATAATTAGACCAAAAAGTACCATTGTGTTTAATGTGTAACCCATTGCGCCTAAAATCATTAAAGACATAAACATAGACATCGGGATTGCAAAACCAACGAAAACAGCGTTTTTAAATCCGAGGAAAAACATTAAAACAATCACTACTAAAATAACTCCGAAAATGATATTATTTACTAAGTCATCTACTTGGCCAATTGTTTTAGGAGATTGATCATTCGTAATTGTTACTTCTAAATCTGGAGGAAAATCCTCTTTTTTTGCATCTTTTACAATTTTTCCAACTTTATCTGCAGCAGCAACCATGTTTTCACCAGTCCTTTTCTTAACATCTAACATAACAACAGCTCTACCCTTTTCTCTTGCATAGGTTGTTTTATCTTTATCTTTAAAGAAAACTTCTGCTACATCTTTTAAATAAATTGGGTTTCCTTTTTCAGCTTTGATAACAAAATTGCCTAAATCAGATGGTTTATTTATTTCACCAATAATTCTGATGGTTCTTCTTTGCTGACTTGTAATAAAATTACCAGCAGACATCGTTACATTTCCACGATTAATTGCGTTTGTAATATCATCAAAACTAACTTTTGCTGCCATCATTTTGTAAATATCTACAGCAACTTCTACTTCTTTGTCTTGTGCTCCACGAATATCTACTTTCTTGATTTCTGCTAAATCTTCGATTTTATCTTGTAAAAATTCCCCGTATTCTTTTAATTTGGATACCGGATAATTTCCAGAGATATTAATGTTTAGAATTGGCACTTCTTCAGACATACTTAGCTCAAAAACATTTGGGGTTACTTTTGCTCCATTAAATGTTGGCCAATCTTCACCTGCGGTCTCTTGATCTATTTCGTCTTTTACTTTTTGTTTTGCTTTATTAACATCAATTTTTTCATTAAATTCTACTGTAATTATTGAGTAATCTTCTTGAGATGTTGAGGTGATTTCAACAACATTACTTACAGATTTTAATTTGTCTTCTAGAGGGTTTGTAATTAGTTTTTCTATGTCTTCTGCTGTGTTTCCTGGATATACAGAACTTATGTAAATCTTTGTTTCGTTTATCTCAGGAAAATTCTCCCTAGGCATCGTAAAATAGGCAGAAATCCCTAAATAAAGAATCAGAAACATTAAGACATAAATAGTAGTTTTATTGTTTATTGCCCAAGAAGAAAGTTTAAATTCTTTTTCTATTTGTTTATTTTTATTCCCCATTTTCTTCCTATTTATTAATCACTCTTACAACTTGGCCATTATTTACGCTTCTTGCACCTTCCATAATAATTTCTACATCTGCAGAAAGATTTTTAGTAACTTCTATTTTGTCACCTTGCGTTTTTCCAGTTTTAATAATTAGTCTTTCTGCAATAGCTTCATTGTTTGTTTTTTTATCCTTTACAACATAAATATATTGTTCTCCTTTTGCATTTTCTGATATAATGCTTTGCGGAATTAAGATAGCTTTTTCGTCTGTATAGTCATTTATTTGAAGTTTTGCCGTTAAGTTTGGTTTTACATTTCCATTTTTATTTGCTACGGGAACTTCAATTTTAAAGGATCTGTTATTTGGGTTTATAAAACTACCTACTTGTCTAATTTTACTATTTACACTCTTACCAAGAACAGGAAACTCTACTTTAACCTCTTTGTTTTTTGTGATACTTGCAATATATCTTTCAGGAACTTCAGCTTCTACATACATATTACTCAAGTTCACAATTCTAAAAACTTCAGAACCAGGCCCAGGAGCAATAACGGTTCCTGGTTCTTTTATGACGTCATCTATCACTCCAGAAAAAGGGGCTCTTATAAACGCCTTTGATTGTTGCTTTTTAAGTTGTTTAAGAGAGCTACTTTGAGCTTCGTAATTCGTTTTTGTTTGTAAAAACTGAATTTCAGAACCAATTTTTTGTTTCCACAAACGCTTTTGACGTTCGAAAGTTGTTTTCGCTAATTGTGAAGTTGCTTCTAATTGTGCAACCTGATTGCTTAATCCGCCATCATCAATAGTTGCCAATAATTGTCCTTTAGTAACATTTTGACCTTCTTTTACTAATATTTTTCTTAAAATTCCAGGCATTTCTGGATACACCAAAATATTCTGCTTTGTCTTTACATTTCCTTGTATTTCTAAATAATGATTAAAAACTTCAGTTTTTGCTGTAAAGGTCGTTATTAAAGGAAGCTTTTTAATTGTATCTCTTTTAGAAATAGCCATATTTATAGCATCTAAATCTTTATTTATAGCTTCAAGATTAGTTGCTATTTCTTTCTTTTTTTCTTTTAATTCTGTTAAATTTCCTGAAGAAACTAAGCTTTCTATAGAGACTGTCTTTTTCTCTCCACAAGAGATTAAAACAGCTGTTATTACGAATAATGAATATATTTTTCTCATTGCTTGATAATTATTTGATTGGTAAGTTTAATGCGTTTTCTAGTGTTACTTTTCTAGCAATTACATCTAACATAGATTGGATATAGTTTTGTTGCTGATTGTATAATTGGTTTTGTGCTTGTAATAAATCGAAACTAGATGATATTCCTTCAAAGAATTTAATACGTTGTTTTTTCTCAATCCTTTCTGCTAAACCAACATTTTTCTTAGCTGTGTTGTAGTTTTCTATGCTTAATTGATATTCGCTTTTCGCTTTTTCAGCTAATAGACTTAAACGTTGTTTTGTTTCTTCTAACCGTATGTCAGAATTTTCTAAAGCAATTTTTGCTTGTGCTGTTTTAGCCTTTCTTGAGAAACTACTAAAAATTGGAACATTTAAACTTACTCCTAAAAGAGAGGATCCAAACCATTGTTGGTCACTCTTGAAAAATGAAAAAGAATCTGAAAAAGCTTGATTACCATAATTAACAAATGCGCTTAAACTCGGTAAAGCTTTACTTTGTTCTAATTTCATCATTAATCTTTTTGTTTCTCTGTCATTCTCAGAAATTTTAAAATCTATGTGATTTGTAAAGTTAAACTCTGAACCAATTAATTCTAAATTGATATTATTTTTTACTAAACCGTCTAAAGAATCTGTTAAAATTAATTTTGTGTTTATAGGACTTCCTAAAGAAAGATTTAACATTTGGTACCCAATGCCTTTCATCCTTTTAACACTATTCAACTGACTTTTTAAGTTTCCTAGAGTAATTTCTAATTGCTCTACATCCTCTTCTTCATTAAATCCGTTTTCAAATATTTTTTTAGCATCATCATAATTTTTTTGAAGAACTTTAATGTTACTTTCTAAAATAGAAATACTATTTTCGGTAACTAACACATTACCATAAGCATTAATAACAGCTTCTCTTGTAAGTAGCGCTGTTTTTTCATCTGCTTGTTTAGAAATTTTCAAAAACGTTCTTGAAGCTTGTAATCCTACTAAGTAAGAACCATCAAATAGTAATTGAGTTAAAGTAATGGATGCATTTACATTCTGCTTTGTGCCAAAAACTACAGGAATAAATCCATCGGGTGGATTTGGACTACTTTCTCTATCAATATTAAAAAAATCTTCTACAGTTTGTACAACTGATTCTCTATTATCAAACGCAGCAGCAGGTAACAAAGAAACAGGTTGTTTTAAAAAGTTTTGATAATCTACTTTTGCATTTATTTGAGGTAGACCAATAGCAGTTGTTTCCCAGACAATTTCTTTAGCAGATTTAATATCATTTTTTGCTGCTTTTGCATTGTAACTATTTTCAAGAGCAAAGTTAATAGCCTCTTGTAAAGATATTTTTATTGTTTTTTCTTGTGCGTTTGTTACCAGGAAAAAACTGGTACTTAAACATAACAAAATTATTTTTTTCATTTTATTTTAATTGATTTTCTAATTCTTGAATTCCTTTTTCTGTACTAATTCCTCTTAAATGGTATTCTAAATAAAGACTCGTTAGTGTATTCATAGAATATTTTGTTAAAGGAAAAATTTGTTGATCTTTAATACCCAGCATCCCACTAAAATAAATTCTACTGATAAAATCAACGTCAATCGAACTTATAAACACACCAGATTGTACACCTCTTTTTAAATTATCCTGAATGGTTTCTTGCATAATTAGAAACTGTTTTTGTTTTAAAGACGCATATATTCCTGGATAATATTTTTGAAGTTGGTATAAAGGCGATGATTTTTCGTCCTTTAAATGTTCCATCACAACACGCTTAATATGAAATAATTCGTCAATAGGATTTAGCTTTTGATCACAAATAGCGTCTATACTACAGCAAATAGCTTCAAACATATGTTCCGTAACAGCATCTATTAAAGCAGTTTTATTACTAAAACACTTGTAAAGGGTTTTTTTAGAGATGCCTAGAGCACTAGCAATTTCATCCATTGTAACACTTTTAAAACCTAAGTTTAAGAAGAGTTCGTTCGATTTTTCTAATATTTTATCTCTCATAATTCGAGTGCAAATATACGCATGGAAACTTTGGAAACAAAAATAGTTTCCAAAGTTTTAGTATTTTTTTAACATTTGAATTAAAAAGTAAAATTTCTTTACGTTATTTTTACAAAAAATATAGATTTGGACATTTTACACTATCAACAAGAATTTTTACAATACTTAGAATCTAAAGATTGGGTTAAAGAGCCTAAAAATTTGTATGACCCTATAGATTATATTTTGCGTTTAGGAGGTAAAAGAATGCGTCCTGTTTTAACTTTAATGGCTGCTGATATTTTTTCTTCGGATTACAAAAAAGCGATGCCTGCAGCCTTGGCTATTGAGGTTTTTCACAATTTCACTTTAGTGCACGATGATATTATGGATGACGCACCTCTAAGAAGGGGAAAAGCAACAGTTCATGAAAAATGGGATATTAGTACAGGAATACTTTCTGGAGATGCCATGTTGATTTTAGCATACCAATATTTTGAAAATTATGAGCCTGCTGTTTTTCAGAAATTAGCAAAGTTATTTAGTAAAACTGCTCTTGAGGTTTGTGATGGTCAACAATTAGATGTTGATTTTGAAACAAGGAAAGACGTTACTATTGATGAATATATAAATATGATTCGTTTAAAAACATCAGTTTTGGTTGCTGCTGCTTTAAAAATGGGAGCAATTGTTGCTGAGGCCAATGAAGAGAACGCTAATTTAATTTATGATTTTGGATTAAATTTAGGTTTAGCATTTCAATTACAAGACGATTATTTAGACACTTTTGGAGATCCGGAAACTTTTGGCAAACAAGTTGGAGGAGATATTATTGAGAACAAAAAGACATTTTTATACTTAAAAACACTAGAGGTCGCTGATAAAGCAACCGTAAAAAAAATAAAACACTTTTACAGAAAAAAATTAAAAGAGAATAATATTAAGATTACTGAAGTTACTAGAATTTTTAAGATAAACGATATTCCTTTTTTAATAAAAGAAGAAATTGAAGACTATACTCAAAAAGCATTTGCCACTTTAGCGAAGATGAATATTACTGAAGGCAATAAAGAAAATTTAAAAGTATTTGGTTTGTGGTTAATGAATAGAACAGTATAATTATTCTTTAATTTTATTTGCAAATAATTTAAAATTAATAGTACATTTGCAGCCTAATTTATTGGTCCTATAGCTCAGTTGGTTAGAGCACCTGACTCATAATCAGGTGGTCCGAGGTTCGAGTCCTCGTGGGACCACAACAATAATAATAAGCCTTTACAGAAATGTAGAGGCTTTTTTATTTTTTTGAGTTGATTATTGGTTTAATTTTATTACTTCAAAAGAAGCTACGTAATCTTTTAACGACTAGACAGGTATTTAAAATGAGCGTTTTTTTTATCTAATACTCCCTTTTTTGTTTTAGGCCTATCTTTAAAAATAACCTTATTTAATTCACAAAAATCTTAGAATTAAATGATAAACCATTACTAACTGCCTTTACGATGAATACTTGATTTTTATTATTAAAAGGTAAATAATGAATAGTTTTACCCCTAATTTTCTTTTCCAGTATTTTTCTTCCCAACGTATCGAATATTTTAACATCTGTATCATCTGGTATTAAGGATACATCAAATACAATTTCATTTCCGTTATAATAAATATGAATTGGTAGCTTATTATCTTCAATTTGGACTTCTTCAAAATGCAATAAAAAACGATCGGATGCATCTTCTAAAGTGGCATTAAAATCATAAGTAGGGTTGTCTTTTAAATCGTGTTTGGTTTTCGTTTTTGTATCCTCCAATAAGACAAAATCATAATTGGTAGTATCAAAATCAATACTCACAGTATAATTTCCGTCACTTCCTGGTTTAAATGCCAATGGTATTATGGGGTTATTTGTTGTATTTGTTAAATAACGTACAGTTAATTCCCCTTTTCCCGTATTTAAATACAAAGATGGAGCCGTTTTAATTGTACTATATAATTTAGCAGCTCCTGCTTGGTTTGAAGAGGCTCCAAATTGAAGTAAGATTTCATCAGAACCTAATCCTGATTGTGAAGTAATTCTAACTTTGATATTTTCTAGGTTTTCGTAATTTTTATTATTGTCGGTTTTAAACCAATTACTAGCATCTGTGTGTACTCTAATATCGTTTGTCATATTAATATCAGCATTACTATCGGCTCTTACAAAAAAACCTTGCATGGGTGCTATGAAATTTGAAATTCCATTAGTTCCTGTAGATGCTAATGAGTTATAAACTCCATAATTATTTGTTGCTGGATTCCAAATCCACATATCATAACCCCCGCCTGAATCTACTAAATTAGAGCGTGTCCATCCAGAGGAAGCTTTCCAATCAATAGAGGATGGATATGGATTACCTATCAAATTAAATCCAATTAACAATGGATCTGCAGTGCTGTTCTTTGTAACAGCATAACTTACATTACCATTGTTTAGGTTTCCTGCAAACTGATTTGTTGGGTTGGATGCTTGAACGGAATACAAATAACCTCTACCAGATACAAAATTAGCACTAGGATGAACGGTTGGCCAATTTGGATTTTCATCTGAACTTGTTGGAGAAGTATTTAATTGATACACCCAACAAGGAGTTGGCTCATCAAAAACATACAAATCGTATCCAGTACCATTTCCATAAGTCCCGGACGGCACCCACGATGAACTAGCAATTACTTGGTTAGAAACAGGGGGTGCTAAAAAGTGCCAATCCTCTGCATTGCCAGAAATATAGCGTTGAACAGTTGCGGGTACATTTACAGTAGTATGAATAAGAGAAGCAGTGCCAGCGACGGTAGATTCTAAAACAAAACCTGCATTTCCTCCAGAATTCGTAATGACCCCAGTAACTGTTAAGTTTTTAGCCGCTTCAATTTTAAATATTTTCCCTGAATTAATGGTAAGGTTATTTGTAATTATTGTTTGCGTTGAACTTAAAGTAACACCTAAAGCATTGTCTATTGTTAGGTTATAGTAGGAAGTAGAACCTGACATCGTCATCATTTGTGCCGATGTGCCATTCATATTTACAGTACCGGTGGTGTCGCCAATTGCAACAGTTCCTGTATTTGTGAAATTGCCTGTAATATTATATGTACCATTACCTTGTGTAGCACCGGCATTAATAAGAGTATTTAAAATAACCGTTCCTGCATTGTTTAAGGTTGTAGTATTATCATTATTGATGTTGTCCACGCTAACCACAGTGCCACTGCTAACAGAAACATAAACACCTTTATTGGAAATGTATTGTGCTTGTATTTCCTGTTTCAGTAATAAAAATAGTATCCCCAATAAAATGGCTGGCCATTTTATACTAAAAATTTTATGATGAATGAAATTTTTCATACTGGTTTTATATATTCTTATTTAACTTTTTGGAAAACTAAAGTACTGTTAATACTAGTTGCTTTTCTGTTATATTCTCTACTATTATATTCTTGTTAGTTTCCCACCTTAATTAAGGTTAATATTCTATTCATGACACTAATCTCTTTGTTATCAGAATCTTGTGTGTCAACTTTCCATCTCACATCAATAACTTCCCCTGCATTAACTGTGGCAGTGCCTTGCAAAGAAATGTCCGATGGGTTTAATAAATGGGTTCTGGTTCTGCTAGAATTTGGAATTAATATGCCATTTTTATAAAGACTAAAAGTAGCCATATGATTGACTGTTGTAACTGTAGTAGTTGTCCCTGATTGATATATAGTTCCATTAACAGTAGCCGTTCCAAAGCCAGTGATAGCACCTGCGTTACTTGCAATATCTCCAGTATAAATTGAAGCTCCTGTATTGGCAATCCCTCCAGAACTCGTAAATATTACGAAATTAGATAATGATCTAAAATCGATATCGGAAGAATCCGTAGGTAATGAAAGTGTGCCTTCTCCAAAAGAGATTGCGCCTAATGTCGTTAATAACCTTCCAGTTACTGTACAAGTTGCGCCAACTGCAATAGCTGATCCATGAGAAAATAATGTTCCTTGTATAGTCGTTGAAGCACCTAAGCCTATTGCTCCATCGGCTACCCAAAAAACATTTTTTGCAGTCGCTCCATTTACCAAAGCAACAGTCACTCCAGACCCTGTGTTAAATGCTCCCGTAGCTCTTATTGCAAATAGGGCGTTTGGGTCGCCTCCACCATCTAAGGTAAGAGTTCCCGCAATAGAAGCTGCTCCAGCTATATCGTAAACTCCAGGAGAAAGAGTTTCTCCAGACCCAAAAACAAGAGGATGTGTTGAACTGGTTGCTGGTATTGCCATTATATCAGTATAAATTAAATTTAAATCTGATGCTAATGTTGCAGTGTTCATCGTTTCTGTATTATTAGCTGCAGGTATAGAAACTTGCCCATTAAAAAGCACTAAATAAGTAGCTGTTTCTGGTGCTGTTTGGTTCATGTCTGCAATTGCAACATCTGAAGTCGAAGATGTTGTAAGAGTTGATCCAGCGTCTACAGAAAGGTAGGCTGAACTATCTGATACCAAAACAACCCAAGTACTTCCGTTATAGAAATTGAACCGACTAGTTGAAGTATTGTAAATCATCAACCCGTTAGCAGGCAAACTGATAAGGTCTCTTTCTGCTGTGGTCATTCTTGGAATAAGTACACCCTTAGTGGTCGTCCTCATTTCAAGGATCGATGATGGGTCAGGGGTAATTGAGGTACTGCTTATACCCATTGACTGCGCAGATATCTTATGATTGCTAAAGCTTAATATTAGCAATATCATTAGTGATGTTAAAAGTTTTAATTTTGATTTCATAACTCTGGATTTAAAAGTAAAAAATATAAAAGTTGATTAACATAACAGCTAAATTTAAGTCATCCCAATAAATCGGGAAAAGATTTTTAATTAATTAATCCATAACTTTAATATGTGTTTTCACATGAATTCTAAGACCATCTTTATAGGCAACAACGTAAGCATCTTGAATTCCGAGCGCTTTCATTTTATTTTTTACAACTTTCGCTTCTTTTAATGTCTTAAAATCACCAAATAAATACCTTATAATAATATTGTTTAGGCTTTCATAATATATTGGTGATAAGTTCAATAATTGTCTTGATGTAATGGTATTTCTATAAGCACCTATCTGAACAGTATAAACAAGTCCTTTAATATACGTAATATTTGTAAAAGAAGAATCTATAATTTTATTTTCTAATTTAACAGTGCTAGCAATCTTTCTTTTAATATCCTCTTCAACAGTAACAACTTTAATGGTTTCTTTTTGAATATCATTTTTTTTAACTAATTTTTTTTTAGACTGTATGGTAAAATCAAGCTCATCAATAATAGCTCCATCAACAAATGCTTTTATCGTTATATTATGTGTTGCTGGCGATGCCTGATATCCTAATTTTTGTAATTGTTTTTCATCTATACGAATCGTATACTCTCCTGGATTTAAACCAAGATAACTATAATAACCATCTCTTTCGCTCAGCGTTTCGGCAACTTTATTTCCTTTTTTACCAATTATTTGTATTGTAATACGTCCCTGACCTTCACTTATATTCTCTTTATTTAAGTATACCATACCACTTATTTCACCTACAGAAAGGATTGGTACATCTACGCGTTTGTATTGGTTTGGATCGATAAGTACTTGATACGTTTTGTATTTAAATCGCCAAGAAACATTATCTAAATCGTCGTCAGAAAACGTAATATTATAATTTATAAACGAGTTTAAGTCAGAAACACGAACGATAGAATCTTTCTTACTTATATCAGCTTTACCTCCATTAACTTTTACATTATTTAACAAGACCATTTGTTCTCCTTTATCTCTTTTACCATCTTGATTTAAATCAAGAAACGGATAAAATAAAATTCCTCCTTTACCTAAGGCTGAATTGTAACCTGGCTTAACCGAACCATCTCCTAAACCTAAAGCGATACTTCCTTGGGCATTTTCAGAAAAATTGAGCCTATTATTACTATATGATGATGTAAAACCTGCGCGTGCAAAAGGTAAATCGTACCTAAAGTTTAAAAAAAAATTATCGGTTTTTGATACGGAGTTTCTTTCATAAGAAGCTGAAAAATACATTTTAGAAATCCTTTTTTCAATTTCTATTCGATGTCTTAAAAGTTGATTGTCACTAATATTGAATTCAATGGAAGGTCTTAAAATAAAACCATTTCTCATTCTGTAGGAAAGAGCTATGTTTGAAGTGATATAAGCCGGTCTATTACTAACCCAGTTAAGAAGTGTTGACACATTAGCCTTAAAATTTTTATAATAACCTGAAAAAATAGCATCCAACTGATTAAAATTAAATGCATCATATACATATTGATTGTAATTTAATCGGGCGTATCCTGAAACCTTTTTCATTTTAAAAGGAAGTAAAACCTTTGCTTTTCGCTCTTCATTTGCATTAAATCTAGTAGCTAATTGGCTATCAACATATTTAGCATACTCAATTTCTAAAAAAGAGCTTTTACCAAAATTATAGCTTAATAAGCCTTTTGTTCTAACATTATGAGCATATTCAGCGTTTAAAACAAGTTTGTTAAATGGTTGAAAAGCAATTGTAGCAAATGGGATAAATGGTTTGTTTTGGATACTTGATAAATATTCAAAACCTCCTCCAATAGTAACAGATCTATTAACTCCATAATTTACAACTCCTCGTCCAAATTTACTATTTTCACCATCTTGTAATACTCCTCCAGAAATACGGTATTCTGCTTTTTTTGCAGGGATAAATGTAAAAGGAATATTCATGGTACGTTCTTCAATGCGTTCTTCGCCTAAAGGGCCGTAGAATTTAAGTTTTAAGGTTGTATACCCATATACTATTGGAACTTTAAACACATACAATCCCGAAGCGTCTGCCGCAGTATAATCAACCAAGACATCATTAATATACAATTCAACGGTCCAGTTTGGTTCTGTATATTCATTTATGATATGATATCCTCCCGTTTTTCTGACTGTATTAGGAGTATTATTAATTGATCCACCAATTACTGGAGTTTCTAAAAAAGAAATACTTTGATTGTATATTTTACCTATTTCAACTTGCTTAAAGTACTTTTTATCATTGTCTACCCAACGCCAATTATAATGCAGTTGTCTGTTGTCAAATTTAATTTGGTCATTATAATTTATAAAAATATTTGCCTGACCATATAATAATTCAGCACCCATCCCTAGTCCAATTCTATTTCTTGTAGTTTCATTTTTTGTTTGAGAGGATGCTAATGACCAATCCAACATACCTTCTTTAAATAAATGATATTCTCTTTGTACTACTTTATCTACCTTAGGTTCTTTATTTTGTAATTTAGAAATGTTTTTACGCATTTGCTCTAATCGCATTTGCTTTACTAAAGGCAACTCAAAATTAGCCTCTAATTTTATAGATAAGGAACGATAATTAAAAACAATATTTAAGCCAAATGCTTCGTTAATAATAGTGGACTCTATGTAAATAGCCCCTAATTTTTTAACGATTCCATTATTAGATTTAATTATTTTATTTCCTACTTCAATTTGTCTTGAATTTAAATCTACACTATATTTTTTTCGTTCATTTTCAATAAACCCTTTTAAAAGATTACCTCCATCTTCAACTTTACAATAAATTTCTAATTTTTTAAATAAATCATCAATATTTATATATAACTTTTTAGTATCAGTAATAATAACATTGGTTTCAAATCTATAATAACCACTCACATAAAATTCAACAGAAACTTCATCAAATGAAACAATAGAATCTATTTTTCGTTCAATAAAAGTATTTGATGCATTTACTTTAGATGAAAAACACATTAGCGCTATTATGCTCCACCACAAAGCATTATTTATATTGGTGTATAGTCGCCCTTTTAAATAACATAAAAGATGTAGTTGCTTTGCGACCATTAGTCTTGCGTAAAGTTCATAGAAAAACTCCCTGTATAAACCCCTGTAAAAGCTCCGGCAGGAATATCAAGTGTTCCTCCAACACGAAGAGTTGTAATAAAAGTACAATTAGTATTTACGGCAAAAATTGTACCACTTGGTCCTTTTTCTGTGTCACCAAGGGTTAAAGTTATGGAAGGAGCGCCATTGGTAATTGTTGTTGTTGGGTTATATGTTAGTGTAACATTTCTACCTTGGCATAGTGTTATATCAAAAATAGCAGGGCGTGCATTTACGCTTGACACTACTACAACACCACCTGTAGTTGAAACACTCCCTTGCCAATTTACAGTTATTGTGCCCGCACTAGTAACGTAAAATGTACCAAAATCTATTGGTTGTGTGGGTATTGCAGAAACTGTTCTTTGTGGTAATGATGGTTGCGAATACGAAGTATTTAAACAAAAAAAGAGTGTAAAAAATAATAATTTTAAAAAAGTTTTATTAAAGTGGCTTACTGTCATAATCCAAAATTTTATTTTAAAACAACTATCTATAGCTTAAAAGTCTAATTCCGCATCCGCTAATTTTTTTTTACTCTCGTTAGCTGTATAGACGACTTTAAATTTACCGCCAGTAAAAGTAATTCCTTTAGGTGTTTTTAATTGTATTTTAACTTTTCTTACCTCACCAGGTGTATATACGGCAACACCTTTAACTTTCGCTACTTCAACTATTGTATTTTTAAGAGAAACATAGTTTATATGAATATCACCGTAGGTAGACATATTTCCAGTTCTGTTTAAATTGAAGTTTATAAAATGATTCAACTCTTTGTCTTTTTCATAAAACAAATCAGAAATTGTTGTTACTGTATTAGGTTTCCCTTTTTTAATAATAGTTGCAATAGAAATTCCAAAAACAGCTTCTAATTTTACAGATATGGAAGTTGAATCTACTACCTTCTCCTTTTGTCCAAGTGGGTTGTTATTTTTTTTAGCTCTAAAATAAAGATGTGAACGGTATTCACCTTCTTTTAATTTTGTTGACTTGGTTAACTGTACTTTAACTATTTGAGATTCATTGGGAGCTAATGTTACCTTACGAGGGAAAACCCGTAAATAAGGTGTTGCAAAATATTGTCCAATATCTGGTGTTTTGATCGCTTTAAACCCGCCATTCACATCCATTCTATATTGTAGAAATGAAACATTATATACGGCAGTATCTTTTCCTATGTTAGAAAGGATTAGTTGTTTTACTCTTTTTCCCCCATCAAATACAATACGCTTTGGAAAAATTAATAAATCTCCTTGAGCGCTTGTTGTAGTTATAAACAAAAAAAAACAAAAAATAAAAGCGACCAATTTAAGCTGACAAGTTCTAAGAGAATAATCTTTTCTTTTTACAATGTTCCAAAATACAGCCATAAAACTTTTATTTTAATTGTAATTCACTGTAACATCAAAACCAGTAGCATTTGTATAAACTCCAGGAGTTTGAGCTGCACCCACATTCAATGTTGCACCCACATTTAAAGTTTGTGCCCCAGCAGTAAGTATTCCTGTTTCACTAGGAGTACTCGTAAATGTATTTACTATCATCGTCGCATTGCTAACAGGATCTGTAATCGTATAATCTGCACTCGGTATTGTAATTGTGTAAGTATACACGCCTTCTCCTCCAACATTAAATGAAGCTTGAGTGAAAGTACCTGTTGTACTAGGCAAAGTAACACCAGCTGTTCTCGTTCTTGTTCCTGCAGGTGCCATTACCACAGTTCCTGCTGTTCCAGCTTGTATCGCTACATTTCCAAAATTCATATCTATTGCATTTGCAATTGTAATTGGAGCAATAATAGTTGCTGTCGCTGTCGCTGTTGCTGTTGCTTGCGCAAAAGTGTTGGTTGTAAAAACAGCGATTAAAAGGAATACGAAAAATAATTTTTGTAAATTCATAATGTAAGTTTTTTTATTTGATTAATAGTTCTTTGTTTCTGTTTTCTTCTACAAATATATGCGAGCATTTACCTTTAGGTGAAGAAAAATAGATAGGCAAATCTTAAGTATCGATTAACGGTTAATTTCTTTAGGTAAATAGATTTAAAGAATGGGCAATTATCTTGGCTATTTAGCTTATTATCATCATTATTTTAATCTCCATCATTATTTTAATCTTCTAATTTATCAGCATTTCTAAAATTCATATCTAATACATTCGCAATTGTAATTAGAGTAATAACAGTTGCAGTTACTATTGCTTGCACCATTGAATTTTTTGAGAGCCTCATTAT
>MDTF01011272.1_pt1 | contig 17611 bp, 18 predicted proteins | sample 811191 | NCBI WGS metagenome assembly MDTF01 (sample SAMN05326649, study PRJNA326480) | marine metagenome | isolation source: seawater | place: Southern Ocean | collected 2011 | reverse complement strand
TTTAGCTTCAATTCCTTTTTTTAAACAATGTCTAAGTAGAGCATCTCTATTCTCAGCAAAGACAATATATAAATGGTACACAATTTTATAATTTTTAATTCTTGGTGGTATTGTTATTTCATTTATCTTTTTTAGATGAGAGTCATAATAATTTGCATTTTTAATTCTTTGGTTTGCTATTTTTTTTGCACTGGGGATAAGCCAATTTCCAACAACAGCTTGAATTGTATCAAGTCTTGAATTGTATCCACAAATTTTAACATTATCTCTATCAACTAAGCCATGATTTCTTAGAAGTTTTAAATGTTCATAATATTTTTTATTACTAGTAACTATAATTCCACCGTCAGACCAAACGTTAATATTTTTTAAAGGATGAAGTGAAAACGCACCAAAATCACTCCAGGTTCCTGAATTTTTATTATTTATAGAGGCTAAAATAGACTGACACGCATCTTCGACTACAGGAATTTTATATTTTTTAGCGATCTTATTTAACTTTATCATATTAGTCATATAACCTGTAAAATGTACTGGAACTATTGCTTTAGTTTTTTTTGTTATACTCTTTTCAATCAAATCAACATTCATACAAAAACTGTCATCGCAATCTACGAAAATTGGTATTGCACCTAATTCACATATTGCTCCTACAGTCGCAACAAATGTATTGGCTGCAGTTATAACCTCATCACCTGGCTTTATATCTAGAACCTTCAAACTTAACTTTATTGCATCTGTTCCCGAATTAACTCCAACTGCATATTTTGTACCAATTAAGTTAGCAAATTTTTTCTCGAATATTGTTAACTCTTTTCCTAAAGTAAAGTCACCAGTATTTACAAATTTTTTCAATTTACTCCACAGATCTGGAGCATTTGAAAATTGTTGTTTGAGGTATGAGTATCTAACTTTCATGATTAATTAAATTAATGTATCCTTTATATGTTTTTTTAAAAAAACTAAATATGTTACTTTAGATATTTAAACCAATCCTTAGTAGCTTTTTTTATACTTTTTGGGGTCCAAACTGGAGCCTTAGACCAATAATTTATATCTTTAAGTATTAGTTTTATACCTTTTTCAATATCTATTTTTGGTTTCCAGCTCAATAATTTTTTTATTTTATTGATATTTGCAAATGTTGAATCTGGCTCTCCTGGCCTTTTTGGCATATATGTTTTTTTATCACTTAACAAAGATGCAATTTTATTGACTGATATAGTTTTGCCACTTCCAACATTAAAAATTTGATTATATACTTTAGAATTACTTGCACATACAAATGCATCCACAACATCAGAAACGTAAGTAAAATCTCTAGTTTGCTTTCCATTTCCAACAATTGTTAACGGTGCATTAAATAATTTTTGAGCTAAAAAAACTCCAAACATTGCACCATATGTTCCCGAAGTTCTCGACCTTGTACCATAGACATTAAATAATCTTAATGAAATGTATTTTAGCTTATAAACTTGAGACCAATGTAAAATTAGTTGTTCACCCATCATTTTAGTTAATGCATATGGATATTGAGGATTAAATGGTTGCCGTTCGTCAGTTGGATAATTTTTTGGTATCCCGTAGCAAGAAGAAGATGCTGCATACAAAAATTTTTTGACTTTATGATACTTTGAGCATTCCAATACATTTAAAGTTCCCGTAACATTTGAATCATAGTATTCATTGGGGTTTTGAATGCTGGGAACTATATCAGCTAGTGCTGCTAAATGGAAAACTCTATCAACACCTTTAAAGTATTTTTTAATTCTGTTAATTTTAGAAATATCTGCCTTGATAAATTTTATTTTTGGTAGAAATTTTTTAATATTTTCTAATCTACCTGTTGATAAGTTATCAATTACAATAACTTTGTGATTTTGATTTATTAATTTTTCTACTAAATGGCTTCCTATAAAACCAGCACCACCTGTAACGATAACTTTCATATAATATTTTTTTTGAATAAATTTACTAAATTTAAAAATTAATACTATAGTTTAATATTTAAAGATATAAGTATGTCAAATTATATATTTAAAAATAAAACAAAATTATTTAAAATAATATTCTAAATAACTTTTATAAATGAAACAATTTTCACCTACATAGTACTTATATTAATTATTAGTTTACAAAGTATAGTAGGAGTTGGTGTTCTAGTTTTAGGTACACCGATAATGCTTCTGTTAAATTATAGTATGGTAGAAGTTTTATCAATACTTCTTCCAATATCAATAGTTACAAGTCTAGGAAATTTTCTTTACTTTAAATTTCAAAAAAAAATGAATATTAAAATCGACTCTGAAATAAAAAAATATTTAATGACTATTTGTAATTTGATTATTTAATATAATTGTATTATAAAAAAATACTAATATTTTACTAATGAATATATATATTGAAATTGAAGTTCTAAAAAGAGAGTTGTCAGGAAAATTATTATTATCACTTGAGCTAATTAAGCAAAAAAATAATGTATATCTAACTACAAGAGAAGCTATAACTAAATGTGGAATAAATAATGATATTCCTCCAGGAATAATATTCTTAAAAGATTTAAATAGTGAAGAATATAGAATTAACGATTATCAAAAACTATTAAAAAATGGTTTTACATTAATATCTCAAGATGAAGAAATTGGATGTTTTCATTATGAAAGTTATGATAAATTTTTTAATGACAGAATTAAAGGTATGGAAGCAAAAGTGTTTAACTATGTTGAAAAATTTTTATGTTGGGGGAAATTTGATCATAACTACTTAAAAGATCTTAACTTAAAAACTGAATTTATTAATACTGGATCCCCAAGAATAGATTTATGTAGTAATAATAATAAATATAATAATCAAAATAAAAAACAAATACTTGTTTGTTTAAATCAGAACATTTTTTGGAAAAGAGATTTTTTTGAAAGATATAAAATTACTCTGCTTAATAATACTGAAAATAAACCTATTCATAAAGTTGCAGATCAAATGTTTAAGAACGAAAGTAAAGATTTAATTTTAACATTACACTTCTATAATTTAATAAGAAAATTAAAAGAGTTGGATGATTACAAAATAATTATTAGACCTCATCCAGGCATGGATGATAAAAAAGTTGAAGGATTGTTTGCTGATAAATCTATCTTTCCTAATGCTAAAGTTTCAGCAAAAGGAGCATTAATTGATCAAATATCAGAGTCTGATATTATTATTCATTCAGGCTGCACGTCTGCAGTTGAGGCAACACTAAATAACAAGGTTGTAATTTGTATTTCTCCTGATGACACATATTTAAATGATTACAAAAAAGATTCAATTTTGACAAAAATTGGTTTTAATTTCAATACACCAGAGTCAATATTAGAATTTATTAAAAATTTAAAAAGTAAAAAAGAAGAAATTCAAGATAAGATATATGAAGATAAAAAAAAGATAGCAGAAAGAACTGAGATAGATGGAAATTCTTACAAAAGAATTTCACAAATTATTTCAGAAATAAATTTAAAGAAAAACTATAAAACTAAAAATACAGATTTTGCATTTAAAAGATTTGGAAATAATATCACCATTAAAAGAGTAATAAAAAATAAAATACTTAAACTTTTAAATATAAATAATGACAATCAAAATGCCTTTGAAGCTAAATTTCCCTCTTTCGATAAAATAGAAATTGAACAAAAAATAAAGGATTATAATATAAATTTTGATATCAACTCTAAATATAAAATTAAATATTTAAATGAAAGATGTATTAAAATTTATAATTAAGACTTAATTGTAATTGTTTTTTTCAAAATATTAATAAATTTATTTTGATCTTTTAAACTTAATTTTACAAATATTGGAAGACTAATTGCTCTCTCATAATATCTTCTTGTATTGGGTAATTTATCTAGATTATAGCCTTTTTTTTTATAAATTGTATGTAATGGGATTGGGACATAATGTAATTGAGTGAAAAAACCATTATTATTTAATTTATTCATAAAATCAGTTCTTCGAATCTTAATCTTTTTAAAGTCAACTTCTATTACATAGAGATGATTTGCACTGTTACATAGAGATGATTTGCACTGTTACATAGAGATGATTTGCACTGTTCAATCTTTTACCAAAACAAGGAATCGTTATAATGTGGATATGATTTAATTTTGAATCATATAAATTTGATATTTCTTTTCTTTTATTCATAAAAAATTTTAATTTTTTTAATTGTGAGATACCTAGGGCACTTTGAACATCACTCATTCTATAATTAAAGCCCAAATCTTTTACATCATAAAACCAACTTGGGTCAGAGCTTTTTTTAACCACTCCATGACTTCTTAAAATTTTTAATTTTTCATATATCTTTTTTGAATTTGTTGTAATTACTCCACCCTCTAAAGTTGTAATTGATTTTACTGGATGAAATGAAAAAACAGTCATATCTGAATATTTACAACTTCCAACCATTGCACCACATTCATATTTTGCACCAAAGGAGTGGGCAGCATCTTCTATAACATTAATTTTATTTTTTTTTGCAAATTTGAAAATTTCTAAACTATTACTCGCTAATCCTGTTAAATGAACAGGCATTATTGCTTTAATATTTTTGGTATTTTTAAAATTTTTTTTTAAATATTCTAGATCTATATTTAATGAATCTTTATCAATATCAACAAATTCTGGTCTTAAATCATTAAGTAGAATTGTATTTGCTGTTGATACAAAAGAAATTGGAGAAGTTAGCACTTGTTTTCTTTCATCCTTCTTTAGTGCTTTTAAAGCAATATGCAAACCTGCTGTACAACTACTTACTGCAACAGCATATTTACAATTTACTACTTTAGCAATTTCTTGCTCAAATTTATCAACTAACGGACCTCTTGTTAATATTGATTTATTCAAACTTTTTACTACAGAGGAAATATCCTCTTTATCTATGTAATGATTGCCATATGGAATTGATTTCATAATTTTACTGTGACTTCTTGGATTTATCACCTCTTAGCTTTATCCAATCTTTCTTAAAAAGACCAACCAAATAGGAATCTAAGTATTTTCCATCTACATAAGTATGTTTTTTTAAAACACCCTGTAATTTAAAACCCCAAATTTTTTTGGTCATGTCTGATAGATCTTTTCCTTTTGCTCCTGAATATATTTTTCTAAAATTCATTTTAAAAAATATGTGATCAATTAATAAATCTTGTGACTCTTTAAAGACCTGCAGTCTGTTTATATTTTGTTTCCTAAGATCGGTTATTACCGAAACATAACAAATCTTATTAAAATAATCAAAATCATAGGCTGAAACCATGCCAACAAGTGTATTATTATTTTTTTCAACTACTCCTAATTGAAGTTTCTTATCAAGCTTTGCTAGTGATAATATCTCTTTTTTAGATGATAGGTCAGAATCTAAATAAGTTATTTGCTTTTCCAAAGTGTTTGGAAATTTCCCCGTCTCTAACATCTTTGTATTTTCTTGATGATTTAACCAGGTGTACCAATCAGTTTTCTTAGCCACTTTTTCATCAAGCAAAACTAAATCTACATATTTACCAACAATAAAGGTCTCGAATTTCATAAAATTATAATAATATTTTAAAACAGACTAATCTATATAGTCTTCTTGGGTAAAGACATCTTTAGCATTAACGGGGTTAAAAATGCTTTGTCCTTTTTTTCCAGTCATAAATTTTTTTATAAAATCTGTATCTTCTCCCGCTAAACATAAATTGCTGTGATTTTTAAAATGTTTAATTTTAAAACCATTATCTGTAATTTCTTTCAAGCTATTTTCCCATACACTTCCAATTTTTATATGAATGTACGGACACACTAATACATCTCCAACTGGCGTAATATAAATTCTGTTAACAGTAGTGCAGCCTAAAATTTTTTCGTTATTTTTATCAAAAGGGTTCCACAAATTTCTATTCATATTTTTGAATTCTTTTCTTAAATTTCTAATATGTTGAATATCGTTTTCATCACATATTTCTTCATGTGCATCTTTCCACATACCAGATGGTACTGCAACATTTACCAATGTTCTATACTTGTGATCTTTTGAATATTGTAATAGCATTCTTAAATCTTCACTCTTAGCGTTGTAATGTCCAACTGTAATATTAAGATACGGATCCATTCCAACTGCTCTTACATGTTCTAAAGCTTCCATAGCCCTTCTCCAAGAGTCTTTTCTACCTCTTATTTCATCATGAGTATCTGGATCAATGCTATCGATACTTACCGAAACTCTGCTTACGTGATGGTCTGCTAACTTTTGTGCAGTTTTTCTATCAAGTTTAAAACCATTTGTCGTAAAATATAAATAAAACCTTCTCGGATCTATAGCTTTTAGTACATCATAGATTTTATCTGGCCATAATAAAAGCTCTCCACCTTGTAAATCAAACTCAACAAAACCTAATTCATCTGCTTCATCTGCTATTTCTTTAATCTTTGAAATTGGCAACATCTCTTTAACACCTTCACCTTTTGGTGAATTTGTAAAACAATACTTACATCTTAGGTTACAAGCATTGTTATAATTCATTTCAATACCCCTTAGAGCTGTGCCTATCTTGCCATCATTTTTTCTAACTTTATCATAAAAAAACTTTAACTTTTCCATGAGTCTAGGTTTTGTGAGTATATGTGAGTGTACTGGCATGCGAAACTTTATACATATTAATAATGTAAATACAATTAAAATATCTTTAAATTAAAAATTTGATTTCATCTATAAAATCATTAGATATACCTGGTATTAATGCAATTTTACGGTTCATAATGAAAAGAAAAATCTTAAAACCAACATCATCTCATTTTTTATCACAAAAATTTTGGAGAATTTCAAGAAGGTATTTAAGCCGAAATCTATGGAGCTACCTTTATATAATTTCTCAAAAAATTAAGATAAGTAAAAATGTTAATACTTTAAAAAATTCAAATCTAGAATTAAAAAAAAATTTAAATTATCCTAAAATTTCTGTAAAGAAAAAAAGTAAAAAAAAATTTAGCTATTATTTAAAAAAATTTCACAGCTCAAAGCCAGAGGGAAGTTACAGGAAATTTTTAGACAGTTTTTTTTTAAAACTTAAATACCCTAATTCAATTTTAGAATTTGGCATATCAGAAGGAGCAGGTATTTATTCAATGTCAGAATATTATAAAAATTCCAAAATATGGGGATGTGATATTGATAAAGAGACTTTTATAAAAACTAGAAATATAACAAGTGGTTTTTGTGATCAGGTAAAGTTATCTTCAATAAATAAAATTCTAAACAAGTTTAAAACTAAATTTGATTTAATTATTGATGATGGATGGCATCATCCTCAATCACAGATAAACTCAATTATAGCAAGCTTACCATACTTAAATAATAACGGTGTGTATATAAGTGAAGATATTGCACACGATCCCTATAAAGAGATTTTTTATAAAGTTATAAATATATTAAAAACAAAGGGTTTTAAAATATCATACAAGACTTATCATATAGAAAATAGCAACATGAATCTTGCTGGTACTAAAAATAATGGTTATTTAATTATTTATCGAAATCTTAAATAAAATCTAACTAGCTCTTTAATAAAAAAGTTATTTCTGTTTTGAAACAACCAATCATTCCTTGGCTTATCTTCTTTTCTTGCTTTCAATAAATATAATTCAGCTTGAGAAAGTTTTTGTCTAACATTTTCAGATAATTCTTTTTTAAAATTAATTTGTTGCCATATGCTGACATCTCTATAATTAATATTTAAATGTCTTCTTTTTTTTCCGTTAAGATTTTGACTTCCTCTATGCCAAAGATTTATATCATATATTAGCAAGCTTCCTCTTGGCGCTTCAATATATTTTTGATTTGGGTGATCTTGAAAAGTATAGCCATCTTCTGCTGGGCTTTTAAGTAATTTGTGTGATCCTGGTACTACTCTAGTTGTTCCATTTTCTTTTGTAAAATCATCTAACAATAATGAAGAAAGGACAGACCTTATGGGGTCACTTTTTTTTCTTCTAGGCATCCAATCAATATGCCAAGGCTGATCACCTTTTCCAGGAAATGGCATTCTTAGTATTAATTGAGAAAGTCTAAATTCATTTTCCATTAATAATTTTGTTGCACATAGTATTTCAGGAATTGATATAATCTTTCTAAAACATTCATGTTTATTTAAAAGATGATTTAATCTTTGAGCTCCTGGTTCAGGATGATCACCTTCTTTTAATTTATGTTTTGAATGATCATGGGCTTCCCATCCACCCTTCCAGCCTTCTTTTGCAATAAGCTCGTCAACTACATTTGAGATTAAATCTAAATCTATATCTTTTTTTTTCCAATCCTCATTGGAAAATTGAATTACAGTGTATCCATGATCTAAAAGATTTTTTTTATCAAATTCTGATAATTCAGTTTCTTTAATTGATAGATCCTCAAAAACATTGCTAAGATTATATTCCATTAGCTCAAATTTTTACCCTAAATTTTTCTATTTCATCAGCTAACATTAAAATAAAGTCTGCACTACATGCTAGCTCTCCATTTAAATACGCTGAACCAGTGCATGTAGCCAAGCCTCTTTTAAAACTTTTTATCTTAGTTTCTAGATCTAATTTTTTATATTCTGGAGTTACTTTTTTTTTAAATTTTAAATTTGAAGCAGAAACGATATACATAAACTTACCTTCGTTTTCTGGCATTATTAATATTGGCAAAGCACTTAATTGAGTCAAACACTCCATTTGTAAAGTAGCTGGCATATTTGGATCACCAGGCCAATGAATTTTAAAATACCACTGATCCTCATTTAAATTCTTAAAGCCATTTGCGTAGGAACCAGCTTTTATGTCTGACACATGGTCCATCATCAAAAATTGATCTCGATTTTTTTGATAATGATGAATTTTTTCTTTATCTAACTCCATTAAAATTTTAAAAGATTTTTTATTTCATCTTGTTTTAAAAGTGAATATTTTAAGTCACTTGAATATTCAAAAATATTTTTTAGTTTTTTTAATTTTAATCTTTTGTCGAACTTTGGTTTAAAATAAAGATTTGGGGTACAAATTATATATCTGTCCTCAACTTCCAGAGCATTAAAGCATTCATCTTTTGATATTAAAAGTTCATTTAATTTTTCACCATTCCTAATACCAATAAACTTAATTTTGTGATGAGGAACAATGTATTTAGCCAAATCAACTATTTTAACACTTGATATTTTTGGAACAAATATTTCCCCTCCTGACATTATGCCCAAACTAGATAAAACAAAATTTACACCATTATCTAAACTAATTAAAAATCTTGTCATTGATTTATGGGTAACTGGCACTTCTTTTTTTTTTGAGTCTCTTAAGTTTAAAAAAATTGGTACTACACTTCCTCTTGAAGCTATAACGTTTCCATACCTTACTATAGAAAAAATAGATTTATTTTTTCCTCTTATATTGTTTGCAGCAACAAACAATTTTTCAGCAGCTAATTTTGTAGCACCATAAAGATTTATAGGATTTGTTGCTTTATCAGTTGAGATAAATATAACTTTTTTTACATTATTTTCTAATGATGCACTTATTACATTCTGTGAACCAATAATATTAGTTTGAATACATTCGTAAGGGTTGTACTCAGATGACTCTACTTGTTTTAGTGCTGCAGCATGGATAACATAATCTACATCTTTAAATGCCATTTTAAGTCTATCGACATCCCTAACATCACCCAAAAAAAACCTTACAAAATCATGATTTCTTATTTCTTTAGACATGTCGTATTGTTTTAATTCATCTCTTGAAAAAATTACCAATCTTTTAGGCTTGTATTTTGAAATAATCTTTTTTATAAATCTTTGACCAAATGAACCTGTACCCCCCGTTACAAGGATTGATTTTCCATTTAAATTTGGGTGAAAATTTTTAAATAAGTTTATCACTAGAAGTATATTTGATTGTATTAATTAACAGTTTATCATTTAATTTCAACTAAACTAACTCTGTAATTTAAAAAATTAAAACTTTTCTTCATAATTTTCATTTGATTTATGATTTACTACTTTCCCTAATGCCACTAAGACTAACCTTTGTCTCTAATATTTTGTTAAAATCTTCATAATTTTCATCAAATTTTGATATTTTATTAAACAAGTCATTTAAAATATCAAAGTACTTTTCAAGTAAATTATTTTCATGAACAACTGAGCAAAAAATTAAGTTTGAGGCAAGAATCTTTTTTTTAAGCATTTCCTGAGTTATGAATGTTTTGTAAAATAGATGATTTTTTGATTTAAATTCAAAATTAGGAATAGCATCTATACCTTTTATATCTAAACTAATTTTGTTGGATGTTGCAATTTTTTCCCATCTTTTTTTAATTTTTTTTCCAATATCACTAATAATTTTCCAAGATTCATATTTTTCCATTTGATCTAGTGTAGCTAAAGCTGCCGTAGGACCAACTCTTTCTGTCCAAAATGTGCTACTTATAAATGTTGAGTTACAAGCCTCCATTATATTTTTTTTACCAATTATTGCATTAATAGCATATCCATTACCTAAAGCTTTACCAAAAATTGCAACATCAGGATTAACTTTATAATATTTGTGCAGTCCTCCAAAAGATTGTCTAAACCCTGAGGTGCACTCATCAAATATTAGAACAATATTTTTTTCAGTTGATAGCTTTCTAACTTTTTGTAAAAAATTATTTTTAGGTTCGAAGTTTCTTTTAACTTCCATTTTAATAACTCCAATTTTATGTTTATCCACTATTTCTTTAAGCTGGTTGAAATTATTATAATCAAAAGGAAAAACTGTATTTTTTAATGACTTAGGTACACCTTTGATAGGTACACTATTCATTAAGTGCTTATTTAACTTATTGCTATTTCCTATATTGCTTGAAAGGTACCAATCATGCCACCCGTGGTATCCACATACAGCTACATTGTCTCTTCCAGAAGATGCTCTGGCAATTCTAATTGCAACTGAATTAGCTTCACCACCACTTCTAGTAAATCTTACCATTTCAGACCATGGATGAAGTTGTGTCAATCTTTCAGCTAACTTTATTTCTTCAATTGAGTTCAATGATGTCATTGCCCCTTTCTTTATTACTTCAATCACTTTTTTTTCCACATATGGATTTGCATAGCCTAACGAATTTGTTCCAACCCCCATTAATGATAAATCATTAAAACAATTTCCATCTAAATCCCATATCTTGCAACCTTTGCTCTTTTTAAAATATGCTGGCCATCTATCCGGGAGAAATAAATCAGGATTTTTAGAAAATAGCATTGTTCCACCAGGAATAATTTGTTTAGCTCTTCTCCATGTTTTTTGTCCAGTATTCATATATTCACCCTCATTTCTTTCAATATACATATTTGGTAAAAATAGCGATTTATTTTTTTTATAAAGTTGAATAATTTCATCAATACCGAAATTATAGATATTAGTAAAATTTTTTAAAATATTTTTAATAACCATTAAATCAACAGGCTCATCTATAGTTAATCTTAAAAATGAGTAATCTTTTTTATATTTTAAATTAATTTTTTTTAATTTTTTATTCTCCCTTATATGAGTTGTGACATGTTCTCGAAATTTTTTGATTTTACGAGAGCTTTTCCAAGCTTGCTCTAAAGATTTAAAGTTAAATATCTCAATATCAAGTCCATCTGGATATGTTGGAGGCATAGTATTTGCAGCATAATCTACTTTATTCAAAAAAAATTTATCAACCACTTGATCAACAACTTTTGGGTCTATAAGGGGGCAATCTCCAGTAACTCTAATTATGTTCTTAGATTTAAATAATTTTGCAACTTTATAATATCTATCAATTACATCTGTTTCTGAGCCACGATAACAGTGTATATTTAATTTTGCACACAACTTTTTAATCTTTGAATTTGTAGAGCTAATAGAAGTTGCAACTACAATCTTGTTTATTTTTTTTGATCTTTGTAATCTTTTAATCAAAAGTTCTAATAGAGCTATTTTATTATATTTTTTTAAAACCTTACCTGGTAACCTTGTTGAATCCAATCTTGCTTGAATAATTGTAATCAATTTCAATTTAAACTCCATTTTCTTGGATCAATAAGTTTTTTATCATTGCTCATAAATTTATAAGGAACTGAAATTATCTTTTTATTAAAAGTTTTAATAATTTCATTTAATTGAAAAGAGTCATCAAATCCAACAATTAATGAATCTATATAATTTATTTGTTTTACAAAATGCAAACAGGCAGTTAATTGACTAATTTTATTTACTTTAGACCATTCTAAATAATTTTTAAAAATTTTTTTATTTTTTTTACTGTGTGTATTTAAATTTTTTTTTAAAAGCAGACCTTGAAGGAAACAAGACCTTGCATGAGTTTCTATTCCAAGTTTTTTTAATTTTTTTAAAAAATTTTTTTTTATAAAATTTTGATTAAAAATATTTACTGGAAATTGAATTATATCTGGCGTCCAAAATTTAAGTACTTTTTCCACTTCTTTTGTTTCATAAACTGAAATACCTATTTTTGAAACTATATTATTTTTTTTTGAATCTAAAACAAGATTCAATAACTCCTTATCTTTTTGAAGAATATTAGATGTGTCATGTATTAACAAACCATACAATTTTTGAACTTTTAATTTTTTTAAAGATTTATTTAAAGTATTTTTATACCAATTTTTGATATTTTTTTTGTTTTGTTTGGGTAATGTAATTTTTGTAATAATTTTTTTTTTTACATTTAATTTTCCAATAATACTCTCGCTATTTTTATAATAAATAGATGTATCAAAATACTTAATTTTATTTTTCTTAATTATATTTTTTATTTTGCTTATCTCTGTAGATTTTATTTTTCTTTGATTTAAACCATACTTAACTCCAAATTGAGCCGTTCCAATTGTTAAGTACATTTAATAATAGTTTTTTTTAAAAGGCTCACCTTTATTAATATCCTTTTTAGAAATTTTTCCTATTATATCAGTAAAATATTTAGGATGAAGTCCTAAGCTTGGTCTTATAACCTTAATATTATTATTAGAAAAAATCTCACCTTTTTTAATATTTTTACTAACATATATGGATCTTCTATATTTTTTAAATATTTTCTCATTTTTTGTAGGGCCAAAAAAAACTTTTCCTTTTGATGACCAGGATACTAGCGACTCCTCTTTTAATCTTTTCATTTCACTTACTTCGCTAGAAAAAGCACCATCAACACCTTTATTTTTTTCTACAGTGAAATGTTTTTCAATTATTGTTGCTCCATAACTTATGGCTGTTATGGCTGCTCCTATACCAAGACTGTGATCAGAAAAACCAACCTCACAATTAAATACCTCTCTCAATCTTTTGATGGTAACTAAATTTAAATCTTTTGGTTCTGCGGGGTAAGCACTTGTACATTTAAGCAAAGCCAATTGTTTGCAACCATTTTTTCTAAGATAATTTACAGATTCCTTCAATTCATTTAATGTAGCTAAACCAGTAGACATAATTACTGGTTTTCCTGTTTTGGCAACTTTTTTTAACAATGGAAAATGATTACTTTCAGCAGAAGCTATCTTATACAACGGTACATTTAATTTTTCTAAAAAATCAACAGCAGTTTCGTCAAAAGGACTGCTGAAACAAATTAATTTTCTCTTCTTTGCTCTTTCAAAAATTTTTTTATGCCATGACCAAGGTGTATGTGCTTTTTTATAAAGGTCATATAGAGAATTATTTTTCCATAAATTTTTTTTATCTTTAATAAAAAATTCACTTCTCTTAGATTTCATTGTAATCGTGTCTGGAGTATAAGTTTGCAACTTTATAGCATCAGCACCAGCAATAGATGCCAAATCTACAATTTTTAAAGCCTCACTTAAAGATCCATTATGATTTCCTGACATTTCAGCAATTATAAATGGACTTTTTTTTTGAGATATAATTCTTTTTTTAATTTTAAACATTTAATTTATATTTATCTGGTTTTTCATGAAATTCTGACCTTCTTCTCATTCTAGTAAACTCATCTTTTGGAGGGATTAAATCAAAACCAAGAAGAGATTTTTGCTTATTGGTTAACTTGTTGTAAAGTGCTCTTGGTGTATTTTTCATATAATCAAAAGAGGGTTTTATAAACCATCTTGCATACCCTAATACTAATGCCCATCTCGAATTTTTATTAATTTTTGATGATCCAGCATGCCATAAATTTGCATTAAAAATTAAAACACTACCTTTTTTTGCATTAATATAAATTTTATTTTTAATTTTTTTATTATTATTAGCATACTTTGTAAATTTATGACTTCCAGGAACCACAACAGTAGTTCCATTGTCTTCATTCACATCATCAAAATACCACATAACATTCATTACAATCGTATAATTAACACCTGGCAAATTGCTATCTATATGCATTAATTGCCCCTTATTTCCTTGCATCGGGCATCGGGCAGAAATATTGTTTAAATAATATGGTTCGTTATTTAAATAGGATCCATCTTTTAAGAATATATCTAAAATTTTAAGTACCAATTTATTTTGAAATAATTTAAACCAAATCAAATTTTTATTATGAAGGTTATAAACGGTTTTTTCTGAAGACTTGTCAGCTAGAGTGCCTTTTTCTCTTAAATCTATATGTCTCTTTGAATATTTTTTATGTGTTTTTTCTAAAAGTTTTTTATATTTTTCACATTCATGATCTGAAATAATATTTGGTATTATTGCATAACCTTTCTTATGAATTTGATGAATATATTTTTTCAACATGCTTTTAATCTACGTTTAATAAAACTGATTATCTTATTTAAGTTTACAAAAAACTGATACCTGTCTACCAAGATTTAAATCAGCCAAAGCCCTATAAAAATTTTTAAGAGTTGATGCTTTTCCATGTTTTCTTAAATTTTCCTCAAACAAAACTCTTTTTTTATGACACTGGCCACCTAGATTTCCATCTTTAACATAGTTTTCACCAAACAAAAGAAACATCTCTAATGGAAAAGATGACTCTGATATTTCTACTGAAAAACCATGCGACTCCAGAAAGTTAACCAAACTATCTTTAGAAAAATAATTTAAATGGTTTGGTGGTGCTACCCACCAGTCATCTAGTCCGTGCACATCTCTACCAGCTGTTTGAAAATCATTAAATTCATTTGGAACATCGATTGCAAGAATTCCATTTGGTTGTAAAATTTCTTTTATCTGATTTATTGTTTGAGAGGGGTTCGCCAAATGTTCTAAGACGTTAAACATTGTAACCATTTCAAATTTTTTATTTTCGAATACATCCATCCCATCAAGGCCTGCATGTTTTATATTCAATCCTTTTTTACATCCATATTCTACAGCTTCAATAGCTGGGTCAAAACCATAACAATCAAAACCTTTTTCCTTAAAAAACAATAGAGCCTGTGCCCAACCACACCCAATATCTAAGATAGAATTACCTTTTTTGAGATCTTTATTAATTTCTAAAAAATTATCATAAATATCACTCCATCTTCCCTCAAAAAATGCTTTATCCTTTATTTGAACTTCTAGTGATGAATCATTAAAATTTTTATATTCATCGGTATAAAATTCATCAGCATAAAATTTTGTAATTTCTTCAGCAGATGGAGTTGGTGTTATCTGATAGAATCCAAATTCATTTTTTTTTAATTTATAATTTTTTTCCACTATATAAATAATTTAAAATTTATTATCTTTAACATAACTTTCTGTATTTGTCCATCCAAGATTAGCAATGACATCAATAATAGATAAATTTTCAACAAAATTTTCTAAGTATTTTTGTTTGTACTTTGTAGATTTAAAACTACTAAATAATAATTTGATATCTGTTAATTTTTGAAAATTATCCTCTTTAAGATATTCTTTTGCTCCTAATGGAGATAAATATTCTGTAGCATCTAACTTTTTTAATATTTGAATAACTTTTTTTGTTCTTTTTTCTTCAAAATTAAAGTTACTTGAAAAATAAAAATCTGTATTCAAATTTAATTTTTTAGAAATAAAAATTATAATCTCTGTGTTCAACTCAGAAAGGTTTTTGAAATTTAATTTAATATAAAAATTAGTCAATTCTTCCAAATCTTTAAAAAAAGGAAAATTAACATAACACTGACTTATTGACTTAAAATGTTTTATTTGAAAATTCAAAGAATTATCAATGATTTTATCCTTAATATTAGTATTTAGTGGGGATTTTTTTGTTGGTACAGTTAATAAATACTTTTTTTTATTAGAAATAATAAAATTTTTACTTTGCCAGCTACCTTTAGAATATTGTGCATCATCTAAAAATACAAATTTATCAGACTCAGAAATAAGATGGAAATACCCCGCCCAAGGAAAATAGGTTGGTTGCATTATTGCGCATTTCATTTCCTTTTCACTAAAATTAATTTTTTATTATTTTTACACACAATTACTCTGTTTAATTTGCTTACTTTTTCTTTTGAGTAAAAAATCACATCATAATATTTTTTACCATTAATTGTAATTCCATTAAAACACTTTTGGGCCTTTGTTGCATTGTATATGTATTTATAGTCGTATTTTTTTGAGTCCAGTACCGTAATTCCTTTAAAAAATGGTTTATAATATTTTCCTTTTGAAATTCTAGATATATTTTTATTTTTAAAGTTTTTTATAGCAATTTTAATCAGTTTTTTTACATTTTTTAATAATTTTTCCTTGATTGAAAATTCATCGTCTTGGTAACTTCTTTTTACAAAAATTTTTCCCAAAAGATAACCTTGGTCTATTTTTTCATTTATTAGATGAATGGATAAACCAATTTTTTTTTCATCATTAAGAAAAGCTGCAGTAATTGGATGCCTTCCCCTATATTTGGGTAAGTCTCCAGAATGTATATTCCAAATACCTTTTTTGTATTTATTTATAATTTCATTTTTAAAAATTATGCCAAAGCCGTAAGAAACACCAAAATCACAATTAGATGTTCCAATTTGAGTTATCTTTTTATGAGATTTAACTAAAAAAATATTTTTTTTTATTTTTTTTTGATTTTTAAATAATATTTCATTTTCTGTAAAAATTTTATTAATTGAAAATTCAGAAGATAAAATATTAATTATTATCGATTCATTTGTGAATAGGTCGATATTTTTTAAAGTCAATTTAAACTCTATTTAATCAATTTTTCAGCTAACTTTGTTACAGACTTATCTCTTGCGATAATTTTCTTTATAATTTTAATGGACTGTTCTGGGGCAACAGCTAAAGACAACCTGTATAGATCCATCCAATTCTTATTATTTTTAGATCTTACATTTTCAATTTGCTTAATTATAGCAAGAAATTTTTTAATCTTTGTGTTATTTTTTTCCATATTTTCAAGCTTTCATTGATTGGTAATTTTAAAAACTCTAGAATAATCATTATATTATATTTTTATTTAATTTGAAATATTTACTTTTTTTCAAATTTTCAAAAATTAATAATACTGTTTAAAAAAAAACCCCAGCCTAAGCGGTTGGGGTTTTTAAAATAAAATATTAATATCTCTAAAATCACTTAAAATTTTTTTCAGTGCATAAATCAAGCCAATTGAGCTATTAGTACTGGTCAGCTGCACGCATTA
>MDTF01006503.1_pt1 | contig 17615 bp, 17 predicted proteins | sample 811191 | NCBI WGS metagenome assembly MDTF01 (sample SAMN05326649, study PRJNA326480) | marine metagenome | isolation source: seawater | place: Southern Ocean | collected 2011 | reverse complement strand
TCTTCGATGGTCAAATAGCGAAGACTTTCCATGGTTTGCTTCATATCCCACGGACAACCTGCTCGCAAGTCATCCATGATATTTAACAAACGTTCAAATGCATTCTTTTTTTCCTCGATTGTAGCCATAGTTCTAATCTTATTTTTCAAAATTACCATGAAGATTTAGCTAGTCACCATTGTAGTTGAAATAGTTTCCGTCTGTCTCGTTAAAAACCCGAATTGTTTTGTTTGAACTAATGTGGCCTTCAATACGTTCTATTTACAAAAGGTATTTAATTTCGCAGCATGGAATGGAAAGTAGCATTATTAGCAATTGGTTTATTGGCCTTAGGTTTTGCCGGAATTGCTATTAAAATAATCGTAAAGAAAGACGGAAAATTCTCTGGTACTTGTGCGAGTCAAAGTCCTTTCTTAAACAAAGAAGGTGAATCTTGCAGCTTCTGTGGAGCAAGTCCAGAAGAAAAATGTAAAAACGAGGCAGCGGCTTAATTAGCCTTCTGCCAGCGCTTTTGCATACCTGGAGACAAATACGTCTTCATCTCCCCTTTATCATCATTGTATATGAAATATACATCCAATCCAGATTGGGTGTGAGTTCTCATATAATCTATTGACTTTTCAGGTCCCATTACCATAAAAGCTGTTGCCATTGCATCTGCTCTCCAACAAGCATCAGCAACTACGGTAGCACTTAATAATCCATGTCTAACTGGAAACCCTGTTTTAGGATCAATTGTGTGGGCATACTTAATTCCATTCTCTTCATAGAATTTACGGTAGTTTCCTGAAGTAGCAATTGCCTCGTTACTAATTGTAGCTACAGAGTTTAAAGTACGTTCCGCTTGGTTTTCTTTAGGTTCATCAATGCCAATTCTCCACTCCTCATTATTTGGCTTTAAACCAAGAGCGTATACTTCGCCACCAATTTCAATCATAAATGATTTATATCCTTCATGTTTCATGTGTTCAGCAACAACATCTACCGAAAATCCTTGTGCGATAGCATTAAAATCTAATTGCGTATTGGGGTTTATCTTCACGTACATTCTCTCTGGAGATAATGCATCATCATAAGTTTTAGACAGACGCACATTATCATATCCAAAACCAACGAATTGAAGCAGTGAATCTACTTTAGTTGAATCCATTTTTTCTTTATTCTTGAATCCGAAACCCCAAGCATTTACTAGTGGTGATACAGTTGGATCGAAGGCGCCATTGGTTTGAAGAAATATCTCACGAGATCTTTTAAAAACTTCAGTAAAGAAATTATAGTGGTCATCAAATTGGATTGATGTAGAATCCGAGTTATTCAGTTCGCTAATTAAGCTAGCAGGTTCCCAGTTTGATAGAGACATATCAAAATCATGAAGTATACTATCCACTTGTTTTTTGAGGACCTCGGTAGTGGCTATTGAATCATAGTATACAATGCTATAAGTAGTTCCTTGAGTTTCACCTTGAACTACATTCGGTTTCAACTCTTGAGACGCCTCTTGATTTGATTCACCACAAGCAGTAACAACCAAAATGGCTAGTAATAGATATATATTTTTCATTTTCTATTAAATAACAAAAGAGCCCCATTAAGGAGCTCTTTTATATTGAAAGTATGTTTATTCAAATTAACCACCGAAGTCGTCAAATGATACGTTTTCTTCAGGTACACCCCAATCTTCGCACATTTTAACAACGGCATCATTCATCATTGGAGGTCCACAGAAATAGAATTCAATATCTTCTGGAGCATCGTGCTTCGATAAGTATTGATCTATTACCGCTTGGTGAACGAATCCAGTAAATCCATCACCTTCAGCTTCTGTGCTTTCTTTCACTTTCCAATTATCTTCTTCTAATGGCTCTGAAAGAACTAAGTAGAATTTGAAATTCGGGAAGTCTTTTTCTAATGCTCTAAAGTGATCTACATAGAATAACTCACGTTTAGAACGACCACCATACCAATAAGTCACTTTTCTACCTGTTTTTAAGGTACGGAATAAGTGATAAAGGTGAGAACGCATTGGAGCCATACCAGCACCACCACCAACGTATAGCATCTCAGCATCAGTTTCTTTAATAAAGAACTCTCCGTAAGGTCCAGAGATAGTTACTTTATCTCCTTTTTTACATGCGAAGATGTAAGATGATGCGATACCTGGATTTACATCCATCCATCCACCTTTTTGGCGATCAAATGGAGGTGTTGCGATACGAACATTCAACATGATTTCACGTCCTTCAGCAGGATAAGAAGCCATTGAATATGCACGTTCTACGCTTTCATCGTTACGCATAGTTAATCCCCAAAGCTTGAATTTCTCCCATTCCAATTGGAATTTATCAGGCTCACCTGGATGCTCTTTTGGATGCGCTTCGATATCAATATCCTTAAAGTTCACAGTACAAGCTGGTACTTCAATTTGAATGTACCCACCTGGTTTGTAATCCATATCTTCAGGAATCTCAACAACAAATTCTTTAATGAAAGATGCAACGTTGTAGTTACGTACAACTGTAGCTTCCCATTTCTTAATTCCGAAGATTTCTTCAGGAACTTCAATTTTCATGTCGCCCTTAACCTTCACCTGACATCCTAAACGCCAGTTATCAGCTTTCTCTTTACGAGTAAAGTGAGGCTCTTCAGTTGGAAGTATACTACCACCACCATCAAGAACTTTACACTTACACTGAATGCATGTTCCACCGCCACCACAAGCAGACGGTAAGAAAATACCTTGACCACCTAATGTTGAAAGTAAAGTACCTCCAGCATCAACTTCAATTGTTTTTTCACCATTGATTTCAATCTTCATCTTTCCTGATGGAGACAATTTTGCTTTTGCAAAAAGCAATAGCGACACCAAAAGGATAATCACCAATAGAAAGACTGCGATTGATAAAAATATAGTAGCACCCATCTTTTATAATTCTCTTCTCTGGTTAATATTATAATTCAATTCCCATGAAACTCATGAAAGCGATACCCATTAAACCGGTAATGATAAAGGTAATACCTAAACCTCTTAATGGCGCTGGAACATTTGAATATTTGATTTTTTCACGAATAGCTGCAATGGCAACAATTGCAAGAAACCAACCCACACCTGAACCAATTGCAAATGAAGTTGCTTCAGCAATGTTTGGGTATTGACGATCTTGCATGAATAATGCACCACCTAAAATTGAGCAGTTTACAGCGATCAATGGTAAGAAGATACCCAATGCACCGTAAAGTGCAGGAGCAAATTTCTCAACGATCATCTCAACTAACTGAACGATAGAAGCAATTACAGCAATAAACATGATAAAGCTCAAAAAGCTTAAATCAAGTTCAGCAAAAGATGGATCTAACCAAGCTAGAGCACCTTCTTTTAATACATAAACCTCTAACAAGTAGTTGATAGGCACTGTAATTCCCAATACGAAAATTACGGCAGCACCCAAACCTACAGCTGTTTTAACGGTTTTAGAAACCGCTAAATATGAACACATACCTAAGAAGTATGCGAAGATCATGTTGTCAACAAAGATTGACTTTACGAATATGTTTACTAATTCTTGCATAGTCTAGAGTATATCTAATTAGTGTGATTCAATCAATTCAGTGTTTCTACTTCTCTGAACCCAAATAATGATACCAACAGTTACCAATGCCATTGGAGGTAGAATCATCATGTTGTTGTTCATGTATCCAAATTCGTATACTGCTTCTGGAATGATTTTAAACTGACCAACACCTGGTAAGCTTAATGAACCTGAACCAAAGATTTCACGAACAATAGCTACAATAATTAGAATAGCACCATAACCTGCACCGTTACCAACACCATCTAAAACAGAAGGCCAAGGTTTGTTACCAAGAGCAAATGCTTCTAAACGTCCCATGATGATACAGTTGGTGATAATCAAACCAACGAATACGGATAAGGCTTTACTGATATCGTATACAAATGCCTTAAGAATTTGATCTACCAAGATTACCAAAGAGGCAACAATTACTAATTGTACGATAATACGAATACGATTAGGAATGGTGTTACGCATCAATGATATGATGAAGTTACCGCCAATAAGTACTGCTGTTACTGACAATGCCATAATTACAGCTTGCTGTACTTGAACAGTAATTGCTAATGCAGAACAGATACCCAATACTTGAACGGTAATCGGGTTATCATCATCCAAAGGATCTGTCATTAACTTAACGTTCTTTTTAGAGAACAACGGCTCACTAGGAGCTTTAACCTCTTTTTCTGCTACTTCACTCATGTCTTAAGCTTTTTTCGATTTGAAGTATGGAACATAAACACCTAATGTGCGATCAATCATTTCTCCTACTCCTTTTGAAGTAATTGTACCACCAGTGATACCGTCAACAGCGTGCTTAGAAGCGTCACCACCTCCACCTTTAACAACATCAACTGAAACGTACTCACCGTTTTCGTCAAAAATTTCTTCACCAGGGAATTGAGATTGGAAAGCAGGCTGAGTAATTTCAGCACCCAAACCTGGAGTTTCACCTTTGTGATCGAAGTTTGCACCGTAAACTGTATTCATATCTGAATCCAATGCAATGTAACCCCAAATCGGACCCCATAACCCGTTTCCAACTAATGGAATTACATAGAATGTAGATCCATCTTTTTCACAGATAAATAATGGGTAATTTCTCTCTTCAAATGGTTTTGATTTAAATTCTTTCTGAACGTCAACATCAAAAGCTTTTAAGCCTTCTACTATTTGTCCTTTAGAATCTAAAACAACTTCTTCTTTTACGAATTTTTTGAATAATTCTGGAGCTTCTTTCATATCTGAACTAGCTTCCATAGCTCCTACAGACATCAGGATGTTTTTCATTTTTTCCTGATTCTGGTTTTCTACTTGTTTTGGTTTAAGACTTACAGCAGTAAATGATAAGATTGCTCCTACCAAAATCACTAATACTGCGGCAAAACCAAATGTATATGCGTTACTATCTTTATTAATTGCCATCGTAATAAGATTATTAAGCTGCTACTTTAACTCGTTTCAAACGTTTGTTGATATTGGCTTGAACTACATAATGGTCAATCATTGGAGCCATTACGTTCATGAACAAAATTGCCATCATCACACCTTCGGGATAAGCTGGGTTGAATACGCGAATCATGATCGCGAAGAAACCAGCAAAGAATCCGTAAATGATTTTACCCATGTTGGTTTGAGCTGCAGATACAGGATCAGTTGCCATAAACACCATACCGAACATGAATCCACCAAGTAATAACTGATGAACTGGAGAAATAGTCATGAAATCATTTACTGCAAATGCATTGAAAATGTATCCCATTACTAAACCACCAACAGTCATACTTGCCATAATTCTCCAGCTACCAATACCGGTAATTAAAAGAATAGCAGCACCTATTAAACATGCTACAACCGATGTTTCACCTACTGAACCAGGAATCCATCCCATGAATGAGTTGAACATGCTGTAAACACCACCGTCAGCAAACATGCCCATAACATCTGTATTTACACCTACTGCCGATCCAGTAGTTGTTGCCAAATCACCAAGTGCTGTTGCACCAGTGAATGAATCTACTACTTGTTGTCCTTGATCTGTTGTTGTATCAACCCAAACTGTTGTACCAGACATTTTTGTTGGGTATGCAAAGAATAAGAATGCACGTGCTGTTAAAGCCGGATTCAAAATATTCATACCTGTACCACCAAAAACCTCTTTACCAATTACAACAGCAAAAGCAGTTGCTACAGCTAACATCCAAAGTGGAACTTCAACAGGCATTGTTAATGGAATTAACATACCTGAAACCAAGAAACCTTCTTGAATTGGGTGTCTGTTAATGGCAGCGAAAATAAATTCGATACCCAATCCGACCCCATATGATACTACTACTAAAGGAAGAACTTTAATTAAACCGAAGATGAATTTATCCATCAGTTCAGCTTCTTGCCCTAAAGCAATGTAATGTTGATTACCTACGTTCCACATACCGAATAATAAAGCTGGAATTAAAGCTATAATTACGGTAAACATGGTTCTTTTTAAGTCGATTGCATCACGTACGTGTGTACCTTTATGTGTTACGTGTCCAGGTACGAACATGAACGTATACATCCCGTCCCAAACCCAATAAGCTAAAGGAAACTTAGCGTCTTCCTTCGGCTTGATGCTTTGCATTAATTTTTCGAGTGCCTTCACGTATCTCTGTATTTTATCCTAATTCTGATTTAGCCATATCCAAACCTTCGCGCACGATTTGTTGTAGATCTTGTTTAGATGTACACACAAACTCACACAAAGCGAAATCTTCAGGAGCTACTTCATAGATCCCAAGATTTTCCATCTTCTCAATGTCGTTAGTGACAATTGATTTAATCAAGTATTGAGGAAGTACATCAATTGGGAATACTTCTTCGTATTGACCAGTTACTACCAATGCACGGTGCTCACCATTCATTGATGTATTTAGGTTGTATCTCTTTCCTGGCATCAACCAGCTAAAGAATGTTCTTGATTTACTTAATTTATCGAAGTTTGGAGCAATCCAACCAAGTGGTTGCGGCTCTCTTCCTTCAGGAATCACTGTGATTGTGTTGGTTAAGCTACCTAAGTAACCATCAACATCAACTTGCTCACCAGTTAAAACATTTCCTGAGATAAAACGTGGCTCATCACCCGTTTTGATGTTACCATCAACAATAGATTTGATGTTAGCACCAATGATTGTTTTATAGTATCGAGGCTTTTCTACCATTGAACCCGCAAGAGCAACAACAACAGAAGCATCGTATTTTCCTTCTTTGAAATACTTACCAATCATAGCTACACGTTGTGGCTCTATGGTCCAAACACGCTCACCTTTATTGATTGGGTTGATTTTGTTGATTTGAACACCTACTAAACCACTTGGGTGAGGACCATCAAATACGTTTACTTGAACGTTTTTCGCATTCTTGATGAAATCAGATGTAGTACGAGTTGCATGAACATTCAAGTGTACTTTACCTGATGTCAATTTAGCCAACACATCCAATCCTGCTTGAAAATCTGCATCGCGACCGTGTAAAACAAAATCGATATCAGCCGACAATGGTGCTGAATCAAACCCTGATACTACGATAGCTTTGGGATCATCGTTAGGACTTGCCACAACATCGTATGGCCTTTGGTTGATGAACGCCCACAAACCAGACTCACAAAGAGATTCAACGAGCTCTTCTCTTGTTCCTTGTTTTGTGAATGCTTCAGCATATGTATTTTGCTGATCAGCTAAAATTTTAACTTCTAGAATCTTTCTTTTAGCACCGCGAACCACCTCAACTACTTCACCACTAACTGGTGAAACAAATTTGATTCTTGGATCGTCTTTGCTGTAGAACAAAGGAGCTCCGGCTTTCACCTCATCACCTTCCCTTACAACAAGCTTCGGAATTATTCCATGAAAATCGGTTGGTTTTACAGCCACCGTTTGCGGACGAGCTGAGTTGCTGAGAACTTTATCTGCAACTCCCTCCAGTTTGATATCTAGACCTTTGTTGATCTTGATGACGTTGGACATAGCGCTATTATTGATATTTTCGCCAAAAATGAAAGGCAAATTTAAAAATTATATGTACCCACCAAAGAATATCATCAATACTTGAAACTTTTTTATTCACACCAGCGTTATCTTGCTTTCTCATTGCCGTAACAAACTGATTATGTTCTATTTAAAAAAACACTTTTCTAACTCCGCATTACTCCTTTCAACAGCTTCATTCTTACTATTTAACCTCTTTTTAAGTTTTAGCTCGTATGCTGGCGATTTTGAATATGATCAAAATCACATGAAATACGAAGATTTTACCTATGACCCGAACATCAAATCGGTAAAGCTATACCGAGATGGATTTTCTAATTCATACCCTGTGCTAACGCTCAACAACGATACGCAGCAACTTCACCTCTCTTTTGATGACTTGTATGGCGAGGTTAAAGATTACGGCTATCAGTTTATTCACTGCAACAAAGACTGGACTCCGAGCGACCTCTCTATTTTCGATTTTCAAACAGGCCCTATGGACGATATGATTCGTGAATGGGCTTTTTCTAGAATAGCTCGTCAACGATACGTACACTACGACCTTCATTTCCCGAACGACAGAATACAATTAACCAAGTCGGGTAATTACTTACTCATCATTAAAAATTACGCTACAGGTGAGGTTGTAATCACAAGAAGGTTTTACATAACAGAGCGCAATGCTATTTCTATTGATACTAGAATGAAGCAAGCCACTCAAGGCAGATACCGTTTAACACACCATGAAATTGATTTCGACATTATACCTATAGAATACCAAATCAATAATCCATACACCAACCTTTCTGTGGTTATCAAGCAAAACAACCGATCAGACAATCAAAAAGATGAATTGCAACCTGTTTTTGTAAAATCAAACATGCTTACATACGACTTCGACAACGAGAACTTATTTAACGGGCTCAATGAGTTTCGCTTTTTTGATACACGTGACCTTACATATAGAGCACTAACAACTAGAATTACCAAAACAGAACGCGATACCTTTAATGTATATCTTACAGATGATATTAATAGGTCTACCAAGCAATATGTAAACTATGGCGACATCAACGGTAGATATTTAATTCACAGATCTGAAAGAAGAGATAGCACAACAATTGATGCGCAATATGTAAAGGTGCATTTTAGTTTACCACACCCCGCTCCTCTGGTTAACGCTAGTGTTTATTTATATGGTGAGTTTACCAATTGGCAAATACTGCCTGAATTTAAACTAGAGTATGACGAATATTACAGAAGCTATAACACAAGTGCATTTTTGAAGCAGGGTTACTACAATTACATGTATATTTATGTAAAAGATGGTAATCCAATTGGTGATGCAACCTTTTTCGAAGGAAATCACTCTGATACAGAAAACGAATATCTATTCCTTGTATATCATAGAAAGAATAGTGAATTTTATGATCGGTTGATTGGTTTCCACTCTGAGGTATTTCAAAAAAGATAAACGATTTGGTTTCAAGTATAACACATGGTATAAAGGTGTCTGTTGAGAGTACATACAGACCGGATTACTCCAATCCGGATCAACAACTCTTTATATTCAGTTATCACATAGTAATAGAAAACAAATCAGCTGAACCTGTTCAGCTTATAAAGCGCCACTGGTATATTAACGACTCTTTAGGTAATAAAAGAGAAGTTAAGGGCGATGGCGTAGTTGGTCAACAACCTATAATAGAGCCAAACAACAATCACGCTTACGAATCTGCTTGCGATTTAAGGTGCGAGTTTGGACACATGTATGGTGTTTACATCATGAAAAACCTATTAACTGGAAAAACCATTCGGGTAAACATCCCTAAATTTCAAATGGCTGTGCCATATAAATTGAATTAAGCACCACTTACTCAAATTTTACAACCGTAAATCTTTTTGTCATCGTTAAACTAAATAACCTATGATACTTTAGTTCTCAGGTTAGATAGTTTCACACTATATTTTTTTGCTCCGAGAGTAATAGGGTTCGTGCCGTCACACGAGCCCTTTTTTTATGCCCAAACAATTCTTCACACATTCTTTTCTCCTCAACTCCACTCACATCAGAATATTACCATTTATAATTTTTAAGGTACTATGTATTGCAAAGTACCTTCTTTAAGATATATCTTTGTCAAACAAAATTACTAGTCATGCAATTATTAGTTACACTTTTCAGCTCACTCATCTTAATGAGCACAAACGTTCAATCATCTAAACACGATGATCTTTATGATGCAATCGACCAAATGGATGATGTAACTACCATGTCTTTTAGCAAATCGATGCTAGACGGCATTGATTTAGATTTCGACATCAATGAAAAGCTCGAAAACGTAGAAGGAGATTTCAAGAAAATCACATTTACAGTAATCGGAGATGACTTTCCAAAGAATGCTGATCGAGTAGAAACAATACTGATAAAAGAATTTCATCAGTTGCAATCTGAAAAAGACAACGAAGGTCATTTCTACATGTTTACTGACACCAAAGGGAAAAACATTTCAGAACTACTCTTTTACCTGAAAAGACCAGGAGGATCATCTTTCCTAATCAGTTTAGAAGGAGATATGATTTTGACAAAAAACGAGGATGAATAATGAAGGTTGAGAATGCCAAAGCGCAAATGCGTAAAGGGGTTTTAGAGTACTGCATTCTATCGTTCCTCAATAATGAAGAGATGTATCCATCTGATATTATTGAGCGATTGAAAGAAGCTAAACTCATAGTGGTTGAAGGCACACTCTATCCTCTTTTAACCCGCTTAAAAAACGCTGGGGTTTTAACATACAGATGGGAAGAATCTAAAAGCGGGCCACCTAGAAAATACTACAGCCTAACTGATGACGGACATCAATTCTTAAACGAACTACATAACACTTGGATAGAACTTGAAAATGCAGTTAAAATAGCTAGATCTAACCCAAACGATAAGGACAAATGAAAAAGACAGTTAATATTAATTTAAGCGGAATTGCTTTTGTTATTGATGAAGACGCCTACCAAGTGCTTCATGAATACTTAGAAAAGCTTCGCATATATTTTAAAAACTCAGAGGGTAACGAAGAAATCCTTACAGATATTGAAGGTAGAATTGCTGAGCTTTTAACTGAAAAACTAGGCACTACCCGCAGTGTTGTCACTTTGATTGACGTTAACGAAGTGATTGGTCAGATGGGAAAACCTGAAGACTATATGGATGAAGAGCCTTTTCAGGCTGAGGAAACTCACACAAGTAGTAATCATAAATCAGAATCAAATACTCAATCTGGCGGATTTAAAAAACGCTTGTATAGAGATACAGACAATTCAGTAGTTGGCGGGGTGTGTTCTGGTGTTGGTTATTATTTCGGTATAGACCCTGTTTGGATAAGGTTGATCTTAGCCATAGCCATGTTTGTTTACGGCACAGGATTCATGCTGTACATCATTCTGTGGATAATCATTCCTGCAGCTAAAACTGCCAGTGAAAAATTAGAAATGAAAGGAGAACCCATTAACATTTCTAGCCTGGGAAAGCGCGTGGAAGAGGAACTGAAGAACGTGAATGAAAACCTTAAAAAGGATGGATCTTACGACAAAATCGGTTCTTCTTTAAGCTCGGCAATTGAACGCATTGGAAACTTTCTACTCCAACTTTTCAAACTCATTATTAAAGGCATAACCAAAATTGTTGGTATTATTTTAGTATTCGCTGGTGGTTTCACTTCATTCATCCTTATGATTGTTATCATCGCAATTATCAGCGGCACCTCTTTCATACACATTGGTGATACGTACGATATATCACTAAGCGATTTAACCTCTTTGGTATTCATTGATAACTCAGATGCGTACCTATTAATTTTAGGTGGATTTTTATTGGCAATTGTTCCTGTAATCGGGATTCTATATGGCGGAGTGTCTTTGTTAACCAATGTAAAAAACCTACCGCGTGGCTTTGGTTGGAGCTTATTTGGTTTATGGGTTATCGGTTTAATTGCCAGTTTATACAGCGGAATAATTACTGCAAATGAATTTACCAAATCTCAAACAGTCAGATCTATTGAGCCCGTTAAAAATCCAGCTGACACCATTTACCTAACGATCAACAATCAGGTTTACGAAGACGTTAATGTAAACCCTTTTCCTTCAGTAAATGGAAACAGCTTCAATTACGATCCAACTTCAGGCTTGATTTCATCTGGTGATATTGAATTAGATGTGATTAAATCAAACGTAGATTCATCTGTTATAGAAGTGAAGAAATCAGCCAGAGGTAAAGATGTTGAATCATCAAGAAGCAGAGCTGAAAGTATTTTTTACAACTATACACAAACAGGCAACACCGTTGCTTTTGATCCGATTTTCTCATTCCAAGATCAATTTAAATGGAGAAATCAAAACGTTAGAATTTTGGTTAAAATTCCAGAAGGAACAACGGTTTATTTGGAGCAAGGCTTGGAAGACATCATCTATGATATTAAAAACACAACCAATACATATGATCTAGATATGATCAACCATTATTGGACCATGACACCTGAGGGTTTGTCTAATAAACATTTTGTTGAACAATCTAATGAAGAATCAGAACTGGATGAATCAATTAACTAGCGTTTGTTAGATCCAGAACCGTGTGCTTTTCAGTGAAAAAATGTCCTTATCTGTAAAAATGTTAAGCATACGTTATAAAAGGTCGGATTAGTCTAATCCGGCCTTTTACTATTTTTGCCCAAGAAGAATCAGTACATGAGAATACTAGTCAGCCTCATTTGGGCTCTACTACCACTAGTATCTTTTACTCAACAAATTCATTTCACCACTCAATGGTGTTATAACGAATTTCCTATTATCAGAATTGACAGTATTCCTAGCCTGCAAAAACCAATTCTATATTCCTACGAATCTGGCCCATTTACTTCTGATAGCTTCTACATTCCGAATGACACTGGCACTTATCACATTGAAGCTGTTGGCTTCAATGGAAATACTGCTAATACTGATGCCGAATTAGTGCAAAGCCCTCCAATTATTCTCTTATACACCATCACAAACAAAACATGCGGTGCCGAAGGGTCCATTCAATTCACCCAAATATCAGGTGGAATCGAACCTTTAGAAATTTACACCAATAACCAGTTAGGCACTGATAACATTCGAGATGGAAACAACATCATTTACATTGAAGACAGTAAAGGATGTTCATTGAGAGAACGGATTACAATTAAAGATCTCTGTTTTGATGTTTTCACCGGAATATCTCCCAATGGAGATGGTTTAAACGATACTTGGGTTATTGAAGAACTGGACGATTATCCTGATGCTTTTATACAAATCAGGAATAGATACGGCACGGTAGTTTACTCATCTGAAGGCACATACACTCCGTGGGAAGGTAAATCAAACTCAGGAGCAGAATTACCTTCTGGAAATTATATTTTCCAAATCTTTCCACTTGGTAGATCTGAAACAGATGCTTTGATTGATGGAATAATAACACTGGTAAGATGAAACATTGGATTTTCATCATATGGGTGTTTTTTAGCTACCAGATGAGCTACAGTCAGGTTGGGTTTCAAATGACTCAGCACTACATGGAACCATTCATCCAAAATGCGGCTTTCGCAGGAACCAAGCCTTGTTACTCACTTGCAGGGTTTCATCACAATCAATGGCAAACTATAGAGCAAGCCATTTATTCTTCAAGCATCTCAATCCATAAAGGAACGAATAGCGAAGGACTTAATTCCTTTAAAAACGGATGGCATGGTTTCGGTGGACAAATCATTGACGATCAATACGCTGACATCCACACACTCGACCTTTCTTTAGCTTATGCTTATCACCTTAAAGTTCAAGAACATGCAGCTGTTAGTTTTGGCACATTCGTCAACTTAAAAAGAACAAATTACGATGAATCTGGTGTTCGGTTGATGGATCCAAATGATCCAGCATTTGAAGAACGTAGACCCGTTTATTTTTTCCCAATCATCTCTCCTGGATTTGCTTATTACACCCAATCCTTTTCTGTAGGAGTAAGTATTCACAATTTATTTAAACGAGAAGCCAGTTCATTTGGAAATCAATACGGCACACCTGCGGATATGAATACAATGGTGCTTGTATCCGCCACAAAAAGATTTACCTATTACGATTATTACCACATCATTCCCTCATTGCAGTTGCGCTACGATGGCTATTTCCCTCCATCTGTTGATATGCAAGTTACTTGGGATTACGATGATCTTTTTGCTGCAACTCTTGGTTATCGAATTCAAGATGCTGCAATAGCTGGCTTTCAGGTCCGTATCTTAGAACGTTGGAAAATTGGATACGCATACGAGTACAATTTATCGAGAATGAGATACTCCGGCCAACACACACATGAACTGTGTATTACGTTTATATCATGTTTCAAAAATGGCGGAATGGATCCCCGCTTCTACTGCCCTGCTTATGCTAATGCTCAGAGCACCAACCGCTAAGCTCTGAATGGAAAAATGTGTTATTTTCTTACCTTTGCAGCACCTTATATAAGGTCTACGAATCTTTGAAATTTATGGCAGAACTAGAACAAAAAAACGCAGACACTGAGGTGATTTCTCAACAAGAGTTAAAAAGTGAAATTTTAGCAGATTTCAAACTAGCTCACCTCAGTAGAGAAGCCAGCTTACTTGGACGAAGAGAAGTACTGACCGGTAAAGCTAAATTCGGCATATTTGGCGATGGTAAAGAAGTAGCTCAAATAGCTTTGGCTAAGCAATTTCAGGACGGTGATTTCAGATCTGGATATTACCGTGATCAAACCTGGATGTTAGCATTGGGTTTGCTTAATGTACAAGCCTTTTTTGCGCAGCTTTATGCTCATACTGACATAGAAGCTGAGCCAGCTTCAGGTGGCCGACAAATGAACGGACACTATGCTACCAGATCGCTAGACGATGCAGGGAATTGGAAAAACTTGATGTTGCAAAAAAATGCCTCAGCAGACATCAGCCCTACGGCTGGTCAAATGCCTCGTTTGCTAGGTTTAGCACATGCATCAAAAGTGTATCGCAACCATCCTGAATTAAAGAAATTAGAGTCTTTCAAAAAATTCACAGATAACGGAAATGAGATTGCTTTCGGCTCGATTGGAGACGCGTCAACGAGTGAAGGCCTTTTCTGGGAAACTATGAATGCCGCTGGTGTTCTTCAAGTTCCTATGGTTATGTCTGTTTGGGATGATGGCTATGGAATTTCAGTAGAAAAACGCCATCAAACCATTAAAGAAAGTATTTCTGAAGCTCTTAAGGGCTTTCAAAAAGATAACAACACCAACGGTTACGAAATCCTCAAAACCAAAGCTTGGGATTATGCGCATTTGTGCTTGACTTATGAAAAAGCAGCAGAAATTGCACGTGAAAAACACATCCCAGTTTTAGTTCATGTTGAGGAAGTAACGCAACCGCAAGGTCACTCAACATCTGGTTCGCATGAGCGCTACAAATCAAAAGAGCGTTTAGAATGGGAAACAGAATATGATTGTATTGCTCAGCTTCGTCAGTGGATTTTGAAAAAAGAAATCGCTACTGAAGAAGAATTAGATGCTTTGGCAAAAGAGGCTAAAAAAGAAGTTCGCGATGCTAAAAAAGCAGCATGGACAGCTTTCCAAGAGCCTATAAAAGAAGAGCAAAAGCAATTAGCAGACATCTTGTTTGCTGAAGAATCGCTTCAAGATATTGCGAGTTCTGTTTCTGGCATTTCTGAGTCTGGAAGAAAAGAACTTTACAACGCAGCTAAAAAAGCACTTCGCACTTTGCGAAATAGCAACACCAACACCAAAGCGGCACTTCAAACTTGGTTGGAGCAAAACAACGCTTTAAACAGCGATAGATATAGCTCGCATTTGTACTCTGAAAGTGCAATGAGCCCGTTGAAAGCTGCAGCTATTCATCCCGTATTTACAGATGAGCAAAAAGATGGTCGCGAGATATTGAGAGATAACTTCGATCGTATTTTAGAAAAGTATCCAGAGGTTGTAATCTTTGGTGAAGACTCAGGTAAAATTGGCGGTGTAAACCAAAGTTTAGAAGGACTTCAAGCTAAATATGGCGAGGTTCGTGTTAGCGATACAGGTATTCGCGAAGCAACCATTCTAGGTTCTGGAATTGGTATGGCAATGCGTGGATTACGTCCGATTGCTGAAATCCAATATCTAGACTACTTGTTGTACGCCATCCAAATCATGAGCGATGATTTAGCTACGTTGCATCATAGAACAAAAGGTGGTCAAAAAGCACCATTAATTGTTCGTACCCGTGGACATCGTTTAGAAGGTATTTGGCACTCAGGCTCTCCAATGGGAATGATCATCAACAGCATACGCGGTATTCATGTTTGTGTTCCTCGCAACATGGTTCAAGCAGCGGGTATGTACAATACTCTTTTAAAAGGTGATGATCCTGCTTTGGTAATTGAGTCATTGAATGGATATCGATTAAAAGAAAATGTTCCAGCAAATATGGGCGATTTCAGTGTTGCTTTAGGTCACCCAGAAGTAATGACTGAAGGAACTGATATCACTCTTGTTACTTACGGATCAATGGTTCGTATGGCTGTTGAAGCAGCTGAACAATTGAAAGAATTAGGAATCAACATTGAGGTAATTGATGTGCAAACGTTATTGCCATTCGATTTAACTCAAACCATACAAGCAAGTTTAGAAAAAACAAATCGTTTGATGGTGGTTGATGAAGACGTTCCTGGTGGAGCATCAGCTTACATTTTGCAGCAAGTTTTAGAAGGTGAAAACGGTTATTACAATCTAGATTCTAAACCGGTTACTTTAACTTCTAAAGCACATCGTCCGGCATATGGTACAGATGGAGATTACTTCTCTAAACCATCGGTTGATGATATCGTAGATGCTGCTTATGCTGTGATGAGCGAAGCAAATCCAGAGCAATATCCTGATTATTATCATTGATAAAAACACATGGCGTTTACCAGAACAACCGAGCAAGAATCCAGTCATCAATCACTGGAAACTCTCAGCACGCAAGAGTTGCTGAATAAGATCAACCAAGAAGATCAAACTGTGCCGTTAGCGGTTCAGAAAAGTATTCCAGCTATTGAAAAATTAGTTGATGCAGTGGTTGATCACATGCTTGCTGGTGGACGACTATTTTATATTGGAGCCGGCACAAGCGGACGATTAGGCATTGTTGATGCCTCTGAATGTCCGCCCACGTTTGGCGTATCTCATGACTTAGTGATTGGTTTGATTGCCGGTGGCGATCAAGCCATTCGCAAAGCCGTAGAATTTGCAGAAGACGACCGTTTACTCGGTTGGAAAGACCTGCAAGAACACAACATTACTTCTGCAGATTTTGTCATTGGCATTGCAGCATCAGGCACCACTCCATACGTTATTGGAGCCTTAGATCAATGTCGCGAAAACGATATTCAAACGGGTTGCATTACGTGCAATACCAATTCTCCTCTAGCTGCAGCATCTGATTATCCAGTTGAAGTAGTTGTAGGGCCTGAGTTTGTTACTGGAAGTACACGCATGAAAGCTGGCACTGCTCAGAAGTTGGTTTTGAATATGATTTCTACTTCTGTGATGATTAAATTAGGACGAGTTCAAGGAAATCGTATGGTAGACATGCAGCTTTCAAACACCAAGTTGATTGAACGCGGAACACGTATGATTTGCGAAGCACTACCCCACCTTTCTGAAGAAGATGCTCGTGCAGATTTACTCAAATACGGTAGTGTTCGACAAGCAATTGAAGCTCATCAAGCATGAAAGAAGACAAAGTAAAAAGCGCTTTCGCCAACAAAAGTTGGAACGAGATCAAGACAACAGATTCTTGGCAAGTGTTCAAGATGATGTCTGAAATTGTTGAAGGTTTCGAGAAAATGGCCAAGATTGGCCCATGTGTTAGCCTATTTGGTTCTGCTCGTACAAAACCTGAAAATCCTTACTTTACACTTGCTGAAGATATTGCTTACGGACTAACTCAAAGTGGATACGGTGTTATTACTGGTGGTGGACCCGGAATTATGG
>MDTF01004171.1_pt1 | contig 17626 bp, 16 predicted proteins | sample 811191 | NCBI WGS metagenome assembly MDTF01 (sample SAMN05326649, study PRJNA326480) | marine metagenome | isolation source: seawater | place: Southern Ocean | collected 2011 | reverse complement strand
TGTTTTGTATTGTCTTGCTAATTTAGAAAACCATAAAAGCATTAATAAACCAATTACTATCAATCCAAAAGCACTTTTAGTAATTGAAAAATCTAATGTCTTGTGCGCATTTGTTGCATGGTGTGTTTCATCAAAAGAAACAGTTGCAGCAGCTTTATCTAATTCATAAATTTTAGAATGAATCTTCGCAAATTTCAATCCGTTCTTTTCTACAATTACATGACCATCATCATTGTGATGAAATTTTGAAGACATAAAAGTAACTAAACCTTCACTTGTCCAAAGAATCACCGGTAAAGGAAAACCTACATGTTTTCTTTCACCTTCATCCGATGTGTATGAAAATAAAGAAAAATCGTGAGAATCTTTAATGTGATGTAGAATATATGCTTCCACTTCACTTTTTGTATTTACACGACCACCATCATTTTGACCGTCTTGTTTTTTGTCTGTAACCGAAGCAAATCCTGTAGCTGTAAAAAGGGCTATCATTGCTATTGTAAGAAACTTGATTGTTTTTTGTGCAATCTTCATTGTTTAAATACGCTTTCTAAATTCGGCGCAAAAATACGCTTTAATTCAAAACTACAAACCCTTTTTTAAAATATTTTTTTTTATTACTTTTTATTCAAAACTTTTGCCACAAATATCGCCTCTGTTAATAAAAAAATAATGAGAGGAAAAAACAAAGATAATCTTGCGGTTTGCGTTAAAATTTCTGCTGTAAAGATGGAGTTGTAAAAGATTACACAGAAAAGTACAATTTTTAAAAGAAGTGTGCCTAAATAGATAAAACCAAGTTGTTCAAAAACTTTATCAACAGTTGAAAATAATTTAAAATTGACACAAATTAGCATTGAAAAACCCAGGTGAAAAAGGTAAATTTTTCTTAATGAAAAAGGTAAAATAACAGCTTGTTTTTCTATAAAATTTTCATGTAAAAAAAGACCTAAAAAAAATAAAGAAAAAAACACTAAGGAATATAAAGAAATTGATTTAATCATTAATTTTATTGGCTTGTTTTATCAATGAATACATCGCTAATAATATAGCAAATAATGTGACTGTTTCTTCTAAAAAATTAATTTCTAAAGTTTTGTCTAACCATTTACCTAAAAGAAAACCTAGATAAATAGTGCCCCCCATTTGTAAACCTGCACCAGAAAGTTGAAGTGCTTTATTTAACGGTTTTTTTGGATTTCTCTTTTTGTTGTGTTTTTTTTTCATTGGGTTTATTTTCTTCTTTCACAAAGCCTTTCATAACACAACTTGCATTAAAGGTTGCTCCAGGTTCTATAGAGAGTTTTCCGACTATTACGTCACCAAAAATCTTAGCAATTGCTTTAACCGTTAAGGTTTTTATCACTTTTAATTGCCCAGAAGTTTCTCCTTCTATGTCTGCACTTGATGCCTCTATATTTCCTTTTACAATGCCTGTAGCACCAATAATAACTTTCCCTTTAATTATTAAATTTCCTTCTAAAGTTCCATCAATTCTAAAATCTCCATCAGATTTTATTTCTCCAACAATAATGGTGGTTTTAGCTATAACATTTCTTTCCATAACTTCTGGTTCTGTTTTTTAAACGCTATTTTTTACTTTTTTAATTGCTTTAAAATTGCTTTGGCTTTTTTACCTTCTTCTGTGCTTCCGTAACTTACAGCAACGAAATCTAACGCAACTTTATAAGCTTGTGTATTCTGGTCTTTACCAATAGCATAGGCTTTTAAAAGCTCGAATTTCGGGGCTAGACTGGAACTTGGTATCGTTACTAGAAACTCGTTAATTTCAGAAATCACCTCTTCAAATTTGTCAGCTTTGTATAAATAATACATTTTTTTATATACTTTCTCCACCTCACTAATAGCAACCTCTTCTTCGATATTTGTATTTGGATTTAGAATTACTTGTGCAAATTTTGTGTCTGCATATTTTGTAAGAATTACATTCTTGTATTTTTCAGCATTTTCTTTATCACCTAAATTATTATAAATTTGATACAAATGCCAGTTAATAGGTAAAATTAATTCTTTTTTTGGTTGCAAAGTCGCTAGTCTTTCTAATCTTATTTTTGCTAAATTTTGATTTTTAAATTGCTCCTTGTAAATCAATCCTAATTCGTATAATGCCTGATTTATGTCTGTTTTTAAGCTATCTATTGTTTCTTTTTCAACAGGAATACTACTTAAATAGCTATCTAAATCATATTTTAGGTTTACCTTCTTTACTTGAGCTACATCTTTTGCTGCATTCCCTCTAATTGTTCCTTTTTCAGACCATCTCCAATCATCTTCTAATCTTCTATTTCCCCAAGTTTTTTGAAATTGAGTTTTACCAAAACTTAACGATTGACTGTTATAGAAGTACCATTTTCCTTTGTTTGAGTCTTGTAAACCACCACCTAAATCACCAAATGCAATCTGATTCAATCTTAATTGAGCAGCTTCTTCATCAGCTTTCTTTAACTTTTCTATATAACTTTCAAAAAACAATTTTTGTTCGTTTTTAGTTAAAGAAGCAATTCTTACTATACTATCATTTTTGGTTACAACTTCTTCGAACTTAATTAAAGATGCTAAATTTCTATATTTTCTTTTAACACGTCTAATTCTAATATCTAAACTATCTGTAGAAACTTGCAAAACACTGTCATAATAAGCACTTGCAAATTGATATTCAGCATCTTTAAAATAAAGGTTTCCTAATTTTTCATAAGTGAACGTTTTCTGTTTATCACTTCCGTTTTTAGCCCTTAAAGAATTATTATAATCTTCTAAAGCTAAAAATGTACTATCGTTATTTTGGTGAAGAACTGCTGCTTGATAATACAACTCATCTAAATAGGGTCTGTTATCTCTGTTCTTAATTAACTTTTGTAATCTTTCTAATAAATTTGTTGCTATTGAATCTTTAGAAAAGTTTTTTGCCAGTTCTATATTTGCGTGAATCTTGAATTTATAAGGTGCTTTTTTAAAATTGGCTAACTTTTCAAAAACATAAAAAGCAGAATCTTTTTTATTTTCGTCACTATACATTTGCCCTAAAACAAATAGATTTCGTGCTGCTTGATCTCTATTTTTTAAAGTTCTTGTTGCTAATTGTAGATGCTTTTTAGCATTTTGCAGGCTATCGGTTTTCACATATGCCATTGCTAAAGCGGTATGCGCCTGTTCTTTAATTATATCGGGCAAATTAGCTTCTAAACTATCTCGAACAACTAATAATAATTTCATTGCCTCTATGGCAATTTCTTCATTATCATTTCTAGTATTTGCTTTCGCTCTCCATATTTTAGTTTCTGCAATTAAATCTGCTTGCGGATAATTTGCAATTACATAATTGAAAGCTTCAATTGAAGGAATAAAACGTTGTGTATAATAACGAGATTTACCCAATAACAGATAAGCATCATCTATTTGTCTATTGCGTTCAATTCCGTTAATATTCATGCCATGGGTCTGAATGGCTTTTACTGCTTTTTCTTCTGCTTTCTCAAAAGTAGTTAGTTCCTTTTTTTCTTCATTTTCATTTGCACCAAATCCTGCTCCTGGGCGATTGTTATTATAGGAAGATAAAACTATTTTATTTTCTTCAAACACGATCGGCTCTATTGGTAAACGTTTAAACCAATCGTCTTTATAATTGTTATTGATATCTTCAATTCCTTTTTTAAAGGCTTCTTTACCGTTAAATAAAACATTATATTTTGTGGTTATCGCATGAAAATTTCTGCTAACAACAGTATCTTTTGTTACCTTGCACGCATATACAGTAACAAAAAGAATAAGAAAGGCTATTATTTTTTGAGTGTTTTTTAACACAGTTAAATCTAAATTAAAAAATTGTTTTATAAAAACTAAAAACTCTTATTTAAAACTAAAAACTTTAGAAAATAGTATACATAAGAGTGTAAAAATAACAATAAATTAAGAATAGCCTATTTAAACTGAAAAATAGCTTTCTAATTCTTTTAAAGTTTCTGTGGATGTTTGGATGTCTTTGACCACATTTCCTTTGTCTAAAACAACGATTCTCTCACAAACTTCTGTTACATGTGTTAAATCGTGACTAGAAATTAAAACGGTAACTTCTTTATTTTTAATTAATTCTTTAATCAATATTTTTAATCTAATTTGTGTTGTTGGGTCTAAATTTGCAAAAGGCTCATCTAAAATAACCACTTTTGGGTCTCCCATCATTGCAGCTATAATTCCTGCTTTTTTCTGATTTCCTTTACTTAAATCTCTTAAGTATTTTTTCTTTCCAACGATCTCTCCATTAAAAAATTCATCAAACTGAGCTAAAAATTTAGTAACATCCGCAGTATTCATTCCTCTTAAATCGCCAATAAATTCAAAATATTCTTCTGGCGTTAAATAGCCTATTAAAAAAGATTCATCAATAAAAGAACCTGTAAAAGTTTTCCAATCTTCACTTTGATTTACAATAATATTATTATTTGTAATTGCACCCGTTGTCGGTCTTATTAAATCTAATAAAATATTAAATAATGTTGTTTTTCCTGCTCCATTATTACCAACCAAACCAAAACTTTGTCCGGTAGGGATTTCTATTGAAGAAACATTCAAAACTTCTACTTTTCCGTATTTTTTTGAAACTGTATCTATTGTAATCATTGTGTGTGTATCTTTAATTTTAATTATACTTCTTTCCCAAAAGCGTTAATCATAATGTACTTATCTTTTATGTACTTTTTTTCGATGAAATTCATAGCATAATTCCTTAATAAAAAACCAATTACCCCAACAGATCCAACAGCTATAAAACCTGAATTATAACCTACAAACTTGTTAAAAACCCAAAACAATAACATCGGAAATAACATTAGAGGAATAATAACAAGAAACTGCGTGGCACTTGTTCCTTGTGTGTTTCCAAAACCGCCCTTTGTTAAGTCTATTCTTTTTCTATTAAATGAACCTGCATATAATAAAAAGAGTGAATTAAAGCCAATATTAAACATCGCTCCTACAGTAATCATTAAAAAAATATCTGTCCCAAAATACAAGTAAGGGAAACTTAAAAAATATAAAATTGTGGTCATTGTAAACATTAAAACCCATTTCGAATCTAAGAATTTTCTATATCTAAAACTCTGACTCATTAACATTTTATAATGAGCGCTATCCCAAGCAGGAATAAATTGGCCATAGTTTAAAGTAAAACCTCCAGTAATAAATAATGATGCGAACATTAACATTGCTGGCATTTTTTGATAGGTTTCTTGTGGAAAGAAAAATAGACCATAAAAAAGGAATAAAAAAGACATTAAAAATACTGTCTTCGTTCTTTTGTTTCTCCAAATTAAACGAATATCATTTTTTATAAAAGGGGCAACATCCCCTAACTTATTTGCCCAAGATAAATCTATTGTATTTGCCTCTTCTACTTTAGTTTGCACAACTCCATCTAAATATACTTGAGTACTTAACTGTTTGTAATTAAGCTGATATAAAAGCACTAAAACAAAAACCCCAATTAAAGAATATACTGGGTTTTGATAAACAAAATCGAAAACAAGACCTCCAAAACCGACTACATCAAAAATACCAAATTTTTGTAATCCAATTAAACTCAACAATATTGTCGCAATAACAATCAATGCTTTGTTATTTTTATTAATTAAAAAATTCAAAAAATTAATAGACTGAATGATTAAAATCATCGTAAGCAACCACCCTAAAACTCCTGCAGTATTGTATCCTTCTTTTATTAAAACAAATGAGAAAGGAATGTAAAAAAATAATCCTAAAATATTAAACGTAGAAAAAACAGATTTCCCTAAAACATAATGCACCAATTTGCTTTTCTTAATTGGTAGAATAAGTAGAGGCTTAATATTCATTATTGGTAATTTTTGCATTAAATACCTGAAAATTAAATCCCCGAAAATCACAAAAAGCAAATAAGAGTTTACTTTTTGTAAAGGATCTGCATCTGGAAATTCTTTCTTTAAAACAAAATAACCTCCAAAACCCATTGATAAGAAAGAAAGAAGAAATATCAAAACAAAAAAGCCCATTATGATCTTTAATGCAATTCCTTTTTGCCAGTGAGAAGACCTAAAATATTGTTTCCATTCTAACTTTAAAAAGTGTGAAATCATAAACTTAGTACTTTGGTTTGATTACTGATAAGTAGTTTGAAAATAGAAATTGTTACAGATTATATGAAATTTTATGTTTTTTGATCGCTTGATTGTATTTTTTGTAAAACGGAAATAGCTATAAGTAGAAGAAATAAAATTCAATTTCATTAAAACAAATCCTAATAAAATATTTAGTACAGAGCAGACAGCTCCTTAATACCATCTAGGTATTTCTTTTAAAAACGCCTTCCTTTTATCTATAATACTTTAAAAGAACTTTATTTTATTACCTTTAAAACATCTGCAATAATTCTTTCTAATTCTGCTTTTGGTAAAGCTCCGTTCGACATTTGAGGCTGCCCTTCGACTGGACAAAATAACATGGAAGGAATACTTCTAATTGCGAATGCTGCAGATAATTCTTGCTCTGCTTCTGTATCAATTTTATAAATATCAATTTCACCTTTATATTCTTCTGAAAGTGCTTCTAAAATTGGAGCAATCATTTTACAAGGTCCACACCAATCTGCATAAAAATCTATGATTGCGGGTCTTTTCCCTTCAAACTTCCATTCTTTATTTTTTTCAAAATTGAATACTTTCTCTAAAAATGTTTCTTTTGTTAAATTTTCTGTCATAATTTAAGATATTCTTTTCGACAAAGTCGAAATTTAATTAATCTGTCATTCCCGAGAAATCGAGAACCTTTTTCGATACAAAAATAGTCGTTTTTATAGCGTCCAAATTACAAAGCAGTACTAATTATAAAACCAACGATGAAAAGCAAATTAATTATAGAAACTTCATTTGTAAATGTTACTTTAGTCTCTTGTAAGATAATAACAAAAAAAAATTGATGTATCCAAAAACAACAAAAAAACCAGTTGTAGATTCCATTTTTGGAACTACAGTTATAGATAATTACAGATGGCTAGAAAATGATAAAAGCCCCGAAACGGAAGCTTGGGTCAAAGCAGAAAACGAGGTTACTTTCGATTATTTAAGTAAAATCCCTTACAGAGAACAGTTAAAAGATCGTTTAACAGCATTATGGAATTACGAAAAAGTAGGAACTCCTTTTATAGAAGGTGATTATACTTACTTTTCAAAAAATAATGGTTTACAAAATCAGAGTGTTATTTACAGAAAAAAAAACGATGCAGATGAACCAGAAGTTTTCTTAGATCCAAATACATTTTCTGACGATGCCACGACTTCTTTAGGTGCTGTAAGTTTTTCTAAAAATGGTAAAACTGCTGCGTATTCAATTTCTGAAGGAGGTTCTGATTGGAGAAAAATCATAATTATAGATACGGCGTCTAAAACCATTAAAGAGGATACGTTGGTTGATGTAAAATTCTCTGGAATTTCTTGGTATAAAAACGAAGGTTTTTACTACTCTAGTTATACCAAACCTAAAGGAAGTGAATTGTCTGCAAAAACAGATCAACACAAATTATACTATCATAAATTAGGAACTTCTCAAAAAGAAGATGCCGTTATTTTTGGAAAAATCCCATCAGAAAAACACAGATATGTAAGTGGCTATTTAACGGAAGATTTTAGATATTTAGTTATATCAGCACAAATTTCAACGTCTGGTAATAAATTATTTATCAAGGATTTATCAGGCCTAAATAATAAATTAGTTACAATTTTAGACAATGTAAAAAGTGATACTTATGTCATTGAAAGCAGCGGAAGTAAATTATTTTTACAGACTAATTTAAATGCCCCAAATCAAAAAGTAGTCACTGTAGACGCAACTAATCCTACTCCAGAAAATTGGGTAGATTTTATTCCAGAAACAGAGAATGTGTTAAGTCCATCAACAGGTGCTGATTATTTCTTTGCAACTTATATGATTGACGCTGTTTCTAAAGTTTTACAATACGATTTTAATGGAACATTAATTAGAGAAGTACGATTACCAGGAGTTGGTTCTGCTAGTGGTTTTGGAGGAAAAAAAACTGCAAAAGAATTGTACTTTTCTTTCACTAATTATAACACTCCAAGTTCCTCGTACAAATACAATCCAAAAGACGGAACCTATACTTCTTACTGGAAACCTTTCATCGCATTTAATCCGGATGGGTATGAAAGCAAACAAGTTTTTTACGCATCAAAAGACGGAACAAAAATTCCGATGATGATCACACATAAAAAAGGAGTAGAATTTAATGGGAAAAACCCAACTATTCTATATGGTTATGGAGGCTTTAACATCAGTTTAATGCCCTCTTTTAGTATCGCAAACGCAGTTTGGATGGAACAAGGAGGAATTTATGCTGTGGCAAACTTAAGGGGTGGTGGAGAATATGGAAAGAAATGGCATGATGCAGGAACACAACTTAAAAAGCAAAATGTTTTTGATGATTTTATTGCAGCTGCAGAATATTTAATTCAAAAAAATTACACTTCATCAAATTATTTAGCAATAAGTGGTGGTTCTAATGGAGGTTTATTGGTGGGTGCAACGATGACACAAAAACCTCATTTAATGAAAGTTGTCTTACCTGCTGTAGGTGTTTTAGATATGTTGCGATACCATACGTTTACTGCTGGCGCAGGATGGGCTTATGATTACGGAACAGCCAATGACAGTAAAGAAATGTTTGATTATTTAAAGGGATACAGTCCAGTTCATAACGTACAAAAAGGAGTGAAATATCCTGCAACTTTAATCACAACAGGAGATCATGATGATCGCGTTGTGCCTGCGCATAGTTTTAAATTTGCTGCAGAGTTGCAAGATAAACAGTCAGGAGAAAACCCAACTTTAATCCGAATAGAAACCAACGCCGGTCATGGAGCAGGAACTCCTGTTACAAAAACCATTGAGCAATATGCAGATATTTTTGGATTTACCTTATATAATATGGGTTTTAATCAATTACCAAATTCTTTGAAAAAGAAACTAGGAAGTTAGTCTTTCTAAAATATGAAAATTATTTATTGGCTGCTTCAAGTCTTTCGTTAACATAAAACATTTGAATTTTTCCGTTGACAATAAGTCCGTCGTGTACTTGATTAACTTTCATCTCTTTCCCATCTAATGTAAATGTAACCTCGTGCCCAGAAGTAACCCATTGGCGTAACTCACCTTCTTTGTTCGTAAATTCGTTTGCGATAAGATAGTTTGTTTTCCATTTTGGGTTGTTTTCAGTAAACCATATTTTCAAGAATTCTAAATGTGCTTCTGTGCCTTCAATAACTTCGCCTGTTGGCCCGTAAACTTTAAAATCTTTTTCTGCATTTAGGTTCCTGATCGCTTCAAAATCTTTTTCATTGTGTGCTTTAACGTAATTTTCCCAAAGTGCTACGTTTGCTGCTGCTCCTCCATACAAAGGGATTTTAATTCCTTCATCTGAAACTTCGTGGCCAATTGCTTTTTTTACAACCTCTACTTTAGGTGAGATGTTACATGAAAACATAATGACTGTAATTAGTAATGCTAAAATTGATTTTTTCATCTTTAAATTGGTTTTAGTTCATGTTTTCAGGAGAACTTAGTTCTGGCACAAGTACTTGATGTCTAACAGTTCTTCCATTAGGCATTAAACTCTCGTCTACTTTTTGAGAATCTTGTTCATAAGCATCTTCCCCATAAAGTTCATCATATTTTTCAATCATTTTCTTAAGTGGTATTCCATAATCATTACTTTGTCCAGCAAAGTTCTTATGGTGAAATCGTACTTGCACCACATTTCCATTACACCCTGAATTACAATATAAAACATTCATGTTTTGACCATATTTTGATTCTACCATTGCTTTTTTAATACGCTCTCTAAATCTCCAAAAATCTTTTGCTCCAGAATCGTTAAAGTTATAAAAGAGTATTCTTCTATGGTTAACCCTTTCTTTATTCTCAATATAATAAGACATCTTTTTACTCATAGACCAAATTGTATTCCCAATAGACTGATGAATTGAACCGACTTTACTTCGCCAGTAATTATTTCCTTCTGTATATACATTATCAAATTCTTGAATAGAATCTGCTACTTGCATTCTAACAAAATTTTGTGCATTATCACCTGTTAATACCCTGAAAGTCATATACCTAGACTGTCCTTTTTTACTATTATAAATCTTTGTTTTTTTAGATACTCCGTCTACAAATTCCTTCATATTTACTTGATCAACCTTTAATAATCTTGATTGAATCACCTGAGTATTAATTGTAGTAATTGCAAAAACAAAAAATAAAGTGAAAATAATTTTCTTCATTTTTAATATAATTAGAATTAATTTAAATCAAATATAATAAATATTAATTGCAATATGCAACTAATATTTATTATATTTTTAAATCCTATTTTATAAAAATGTAAGGAAAGAGATTTGAAAAAAATTAAAAAAGGTTAGTACCTCTTGTATTAAAAACTCAGCAAATATCCAATAAAATTGAACTATCTGATGTACTTTTTGTTATTAATCTGAATATATCTTTTCTTTAAAACCCTTCCACCTAATTGGATTTCCCGAAAGTAAATTGTATTGACTTTTTAAAGATTAATACGTACAAGTAACCCCCCACTAGTCCAAAATTTAATATAAGAAACCCAACAATTGTAGCACACCTAAGATCTAAAACTGATTCTAAAATGATAAATGCACGAGGTAAAGCACCTTTTAGATTGTGTAACCTTTGCTTCTTTTTATTTTTATATAAGACATTTCGTTCAAATGAATTATCACAAATTTTCCTCTTTTTTTATAATGATAGTGTCTACAATTTTAGAAAAAAATCATTCTGTAGTTTTTTTAACTTCAAGATTGTAAACTCGTAAAAAGATGTTAGCTTTTCTTGGTATTTGTTGAGCAGTATTTAGTTGCTATCTTCCAATAAAACGTTAATACAGTTTAATTATAGCATTGGAATTCCGTTAGATATTGTGGATATGGGAGCTATCATATAGATTTCTGTTTTAAAACTCACAAGATTAGGATGTGCAACAATACCTTTCCATAGCTCTGAATTTAAATAAGCTTCTAAACTATCTTGATCTGTAAAGTAATATATACCACCAAAAACACCTTTTTCAATATTTCCTATAAATGTTTTACCTACGAGCCCCTTTATTTTACCAGGAGCAAAATTAGCTACCACATCACTACCAAGTTGAGCATGCTCTATTAAACTCATTTCTTGAAGTTCGTAGTTAACCACTAATAAATGTTTAGCGATATCGTCTCCTTCTTCAGTTGCCATTTTTCTTTTTTCTGCAATCCCATTAGAAGTATCAGAAATAGATGCAACAGAAAAAGTTGTTGTTTTAAAATTAATAAGATTAGGATGTGCAACAATACCCTCCCATAATTCTGAGGCCAAATAAGCCTCTAAACTAACTTGGTCTGTAAAATAATATACACCACCAAAAACACCTTTTTCAAGATTTCCTATAAATGTTTTACCTATGAGCCCCTTTATTTTACCAGGAGCAAAATTAGCCACCACGTCACTACCAAGTTGAGCGTGTGACTCCAAACTCATTTCTTGAAGTTCATATTTAACAACTAATACTTGCGTTTGTGAACTATTCACGTCCGCTATTGGTGTTTTACTTTTTTCTTTACAGCTAAAAATTAATAGCATTACGCAAAATAAAATACTTTTGTTCATAAATTTCGTTTTAATGATTTCTAATATTATAACTATTTATTGTTTTAAGCAATTTTATTGGTAGTTAATTTACTAAACTATAGTTAGTTATGATTAAAATCACTAAACCTAACACTTAACTAAATTGTTTTAAAACTGATTTTAAAAAATCAGCTATTTACTATTTTGAATAGGTGTTGAATACAACTAGAACTTGTTTAAAGTTATGTACATTGGATAAAATTTAGTGAATGGACTTACTATTTGTAAAATAGCAACTGCAATTGTTACATAAATAAAATCAAGACTAATTTAGTAAACTAAAGCAATAGACCCTATATATTATGCAGCAACTATTGCATCGTGAATTCTTACTTTTACTATCTCTTTAGTTAAAACACTAATTGTTTTAATTTTTAACATTTCACTTTATTTTCAAGTATATATTAATCAAAAAAATTGGAATTATTTAATAGCATGTTCTCTAAAGTATTAGAAAATGTAATAGTTAAAAATATTGAAATTGTTTCAGTTTAAAAAACTAGATATTGATTTACGAAGGAAATATTATGAAAAAGATTCCAATTTATTATATAAAATTACTTCAATTGATACATAAATAAATTAGTAAAATATTAGGAACAACTAGAGTAGTTATTTCTATACTTTTAATGAAGCTAGAAATGAAATTAGTCTAGGCAAAGGCTATCTCGAAATAATTACCCTAATTTCTTAAATATATAGTGCATTCTAAGATCGAAAGACTATTACACTGCTATCTTCTAGAATCTGTAAGTTGCAAAACTAAAAGAAGTATACTAATCTTAAATAGCTGACGTAACGGTATCTCTTAAGCTTATTTTAATTGAGATAATTCTTCAATAAAAGCAAGATATTCTGCTTTACTTTTTTCTTCAAATAGATTACGATTATTACTAATCTGAAATTTAATATCCATTTGAGACTCATCTAAAACAGACTCGTCTATTGACTCAATAGAAAATATATACAACTCAATTATAATAGGTAGCGTCAATATACCTTTGCTAGTAGCAAGATAACGTGTGCTTTTTTTTGACCCTGAAGGATTCAATTTTTCAATAAGCCCTGTTTCCATAAGAGATTTTAATCTATTTGAAAGAATATTAGTCGATATTTTCTCTTTCGAACTTTTAAATTCTTTAAACCTAGTTTTTTTGTGCAAAATAATATCTCTTAAGATAAGAAGAGACCATTTATCACCTAAAACATTAATTGACTGCGCTATAGCACATGTAGGGGGGGTTTTCGAACTCAATATTTAAAAATTTATAAAATTTATTTTCCTTTAAAGATATTATATCTTATGTAAAGATATTAAAAACAGTATAAATTAATTACATCATTAATAATACGATATTACCTTAATCATATCATAAATAATAGGTTGTTATTTATATTTTATAAGAGTATATAAGCAAAAAAAAAAACAAATCTAAGAAATTAGTTGCTAATTACAACTAATTTCTTAGATTTGTTTTAATAATTATTATCAATTACAACCTAAACAAAACAATCATGAAAAATTTATTAACTCTTGTAGCTTTATGTTTCACTATGATTTTGAATGCACAATGGATTAAAGAAACATCCTGTAATAAAAAAGCAAGCCTTGTTGCCAACAAAGCTATAGAATACGCTTTAAATTTAGAATACCTCCCCGCATTTGGCGCTGCAAATTCAGCATTACTCTTAGATAAAGACTGTGGTTGCGCGAAACTAACTTTAGCATTTATAAGTAGTTCGAATCCAAAATGGGGAAATAGAGCAAAGAAACTTAAAGAAATTAACGCATCTAAACTAACTTCAGAAGAAAAAGGTTGGTATATGTATATGTCGGCTTCTTCAGAAAATAAAAAGACTTTAGAGACAAGTCTTGTAAGTAAATTTCCGAACAGTCCTTTAATTAATTATATGGCAACATCTATCCAAGATTTTAATTCTTTTAAAGTTTTTGCTGAAAAATTTCCTACTTATGCTTCTTCAGCACACAATATGATATCCTATGGATATATGACAGGAGCCTATGGAGAAAAAAACGAGTTAGAAGCAATGAAGCATGTCAAAATATCTCAAAACATGCATGATGGACCGAATTCATATGATTCAATGGCTGAACATTATGCTTCGATGGGCGACTATAAAAATGCATTAGAAACGCAACTTAAAGCAGTTGATTTTGGTAGCTTTTCTTCTCCATATATGAAATACGCTCAAGTATATTATGCAAAGACAGATGCAGCAAATATTAGCGAAAAAATAATGGCGAATCAAAAAGCAGTACAAAAAGCACAAACGACTGGCAATTATGAATCTTACAAAAAATTTGAGCATCCAGAGATTACAGTTACTACTGGAGATTCTAATTTAAATCCTTTTTATGTGTATACAAAAGAAGATGTTACAAAGGCTACTCCAATAACCTGGGAAGTCTTTGAGTTTTCTAATATGAAAACATACTTTTCTCCAGATATGAAAACTGCTGTCGTTTCTTTTGAAGCTGATGGCTCATATATAGTAACAGAAACAAATAAAACTGTTTCATATGCAACTAGAGGGTCTTCAACGTGGGTTAACACCAATGATGGCTGGAAGATATTACATACATCATATGCTCCAAGAAAAGGAAAAGTTGGAATTCCGCAAATGGATTAAATTCTTAAACGTATTATTTTAAATCAATAGTATAAATAGACATATTATGAACAACAATAAACTATTAATTTTATAGAAGGTTTCTTATATTAATCTTTATCTGATATGGAAGCAGCTAATACTAAAATGTTGGTTTTGATTGAAGCTGCTTGGTCTGATAAAAAGAACAGAAAAATATTTATGAATACAATGGATAAAGCTTTTACAGGGATTCACGGAGACTATGTTTAGCGCAATGAACCAACAATGAGAAAATAGTGTCATCTTCTAAATAATTAAATTACATGTAGATAGTACCTAATAACTAAAACATTTGACAAAATGAAAAATATAATATTTTTAATATCGCTATTTGTGTTCGTTGCAAGTTGCTCGAATTCAAACCCTAAGTATACAAAAAACTTAGCAACCGCTCAAAAATTCTTTGCTTTACACGGAGAAGAAAATCTAGAAGCTCAACTTAATCTAATTAGTAAGGACATTGAAAGCGAACCGCCTTTTTATGGTTCTGAAATGATTAAATATGATATATTTACTTCTATGCTAAAGGGCTATCATGATGCTTTTGATAACATCAAATACACAGCTAAAGTATGGCTTCCTGGAACAGATTCATTAGGAGTTTTAGATGGTAGCGTAAGAACCTATGGAGAATGGACAGGGATTCAAGCTAAAACAGGAAAACAATTAAATCTTAAAGGGTATTGGTATTTTGGGTTTGACAATAAAGGTTTAATAAATGCACAAGGCGACTTTTTTGACGCTGGCGGTATGTTAGACGCTGTATATTCTAAAAATCTAGTACATGTTTCTTTTGAAGTTTTGCCAGGAAAAATGGATAAGGTTATGGCTATTATTGATAATAAAGGAGGCCTACCTAAAACGCGTACATATGATGGATGCATATCTATAGAACTGAGTATAAACAAAGAAAGCAACACTATTTTTGTACAAGAAAATTGGGAATCTTTTGACAAGTTCAACACATATCTGAAATGGAGGCAAACTGAAGATACTTCAATTGCAGAGATGATACCTTACTTAAAAGGAGGTGCAAGTGGGCTTAAAATCATTCAGGGAAATTCAAATTATAAATCTTATTAAGTTTTTTTAGTAGATTCTTATAAGTGTGATAGCTTTATTGAATTGAGAGAATTTCTTTAATTTCAACATATATAATATTACACTGTGAAAAGATCAAAATTTACTTAAATATTATCATCTGCAGAAGACTCATTAACATAAATAATGTTATGTCGGGAAAATTAGTTATTTGAAAAAAGAAAAATTTTACTTCTGCAGATTTTTATTATTGTTGCTTACTCTTTTAAGGAATAAATACCTGTTTTTTTAAATATTTAAAAAACTATTTATAATTATCTCACTGACTGTTGGTTTTATCAGAATTACTTAAGTATTGAACCTAAACTGTTACTCATATTAAATGACTTTAAACTTTATGTAAATATTGCAAATTTGCAATCGTTGCATTTATAGGAGCTAATAAACACTTCTTCCTCTAAAAAGGTAAATCATTATTTAAATCGTCATCACTCATAAAACTATCCAAATTCATCTTTGAAGAAATATCTACTTTATCTTCTTGACTACTAAAAAGCTCTTAATGAGCGGAATCTAAGTTTTAATCGTGCTAAATTTATTTTACCTTGTAAATGAGTGTTCAGAACATAAGTTAATTCACTACCTTTATTGTCTGCATTGATCTTCTTTATTAATAAAACAGGTCAAAACACTTAAAATCAACAAACTATGTTTTTATCATGTACTAAAAACGAACATGCTTTATGAAAAGAATTAAATTATTATTTCTTTTAACTGCTGGTTTTATAACAAACACTTTTTCGCAAGCAACAGCAACAGCAACAGTAACAGCAACTATTATTGCTCCAATTGCAATTGCAAATGCGCTAGATATGAATTTTGGAAATGTAGCTGTACAAGCTGGGGCTTCTGGCACTGCTGGTACTGTGGTAATAGCACCTGCAGGAACAAGAACGAGAACAGCTGGTGTTACTTTGCCTAGTACAACAGGTACTTTCACCGCTGCTTCATTTACCATTGGGGGAGCAAGTGGGTACACTTACGTAATTACAATACCGAGTACAGGCTACATTATTACAAAGGCGACAACCCTTGAGACGATGACTGTAGGTACATTTACGAGTAGCCCTTCTTCAACAGGCACACTTACAGGTGGATCAGAAACTTTAAATATTGGAGCAACATTAAATGTGGGTGCAGGACAAGTTTCTGGAGTCTATACAAATGCTACTGGTTTTGATGTTACAGTGAATTACAATTAAAAGTAGTTTGCTTTTTTTTACATAGCCTTTAAAGAAATATTTAATTGATCTGCTATTTGCTTATAACTCTTTTTCTCTACTATGCTCAGTAAAAAACTTTACGCTGTTTTTTACACAAACTTGCAATGGCATTTTCTAATTTAGAATAAAACTCATTTTCTATAAAAACAAATTCAGGAGACTCATTACTACTTTTATGAGTGTAATTTTTTTGATATTTATCTAGAGCTTTATTATGTCTTGCAATAATGGAACGAAAGTAAAATTAATTCTATAGAAGAGCTAGCAAGTGTCGCAAAAAAACACCAAAGCTATTTTAATGATTATGACATCTACCTTAATTAGCAATCCATTCTTAATTTTATCTTTAGTAGCTCCATGTTTTTTGACTTCTTAAACATAGACTAATTGATAAACTTGAGGCTATTTTTTAAAATCACTTTTAAAAAAATTGAGTTATTAAACTGCATTTACACCCCTATAAATAAAGGTTAAAATTTAATATTCTCGTAAGATTTCCTGTGATTTATTGATGGATACGGATTAATATAGAAATTAATTTGTGGCGCTATTTCAGCTAATTATACTAGGTTCGAATGCTTAAAAATTAAAAAAACCTTCTATTGAATAGCATTGCGTTATTTAATGTTTTTAAACATTTTTTCACAAGCCAACATACTTTTTGCAGCGTCTCTTTGAGGTGTTAATTTATGATAAATATCATGTGAAATATTGTTTTTTAGAAACTAAATTAAGCCTTTTTTTTATAAAAAATATTTAATACTATAACTGTCGGGATGATAATGAGGCTCTCAAAAAATTCAATGGTGCAAGCAATAGTAACTGCAACTGTTATTACTCTAATTACAATTGCGAATGTATTAGATATG
>MDTF01003749.1_pt1 | contig 17640 bp, 8 predicted proteins | sample 811191 | NCBI WGS metagenome assembly MDTF01 (sample SAMN05326649, study PRJNA326480) | marine metagenome | isolation source: seawater | place: Southern Ocean | collected 2011 | reverse complement strand
TAACTAAAACACACGAGAAAACCCTAGAATTAGTCCCTTTAAAAATTCTTAGAGAATATGCATTAGATATAAATTAGTTCAAAAAAAACTTTACCCCTTTCCTTTTAAGAGCATTTAAAAGATTTATTTATTGAAATTACAGAGGATTTGATTCATTTAATGCCTATAGGTGATAATTCTTTTATGAAGAAATATTACTGGGAGAAACAATTACTTAATGCTGAGAAAGAGCTGCAATTTACTGATGGGTACAAGCTGTTATTTTGTCCTTGGGAAACGATTGCAAATAAATCTATTAAGAGAGCATTTATTTCATTAAATCCTGGTAAAGCACCGGATGGAGCAGATTTAAAGGTTATTTCAGATGAACGAGGTAACTCATATGAGGTAGAAGAGTTTACTACTGCATCGCCGCTCACAGCTCAATTTCTAAAGCTATGTAAATTCTTAAAAATTAAGCCATCTAATATGTTGACTGGTCCCGCATGCCCTTTTAGAGGTAATCGATGGAAAGATTTTAATCCTAAGCAGAAGCAAGCAGGTTTTAGGCTTGGCAATGAATTTTGGAGCACTGCATTGGATGGCATAGAGCTCATTGTTATTTTAGGAGATGAAGCTAAAAATTCTATTAATAAAATTGTAAAAGCAGACTTAGAGCTCGAAATTCAATCAGGTTGGGGGAATACAAAACTTAAAAGATTTAAAAATGCTGATGGAGTAAGAATTATTCAACTTCCCCACCTATCAACCTTCAAGCTTTTCAGTAGAGATGAATGTAAATTTCCTTTAAAACAAATCTTCTCCCAATCTCTAAATCTCTAAATCTCTAAATCTCACAGTCTATCTTGTTTCCTATTAATAATTTCTTGCCTTGCAATCTAAAAAAACGGCAACTAGTATTAGAGACTTATTGAACTAGAGGATGAAAATGAAGGAACAGATGATCGCAGAATTAGAAAATATTTATGCTGATACTTGGGATTATTTTGATAAAAATAAAGACCAAGATTCCTCATTGTTCTCAAAGGTAGGCACAAATAATTTAGGTTTTGCATGGCTCTATACGCCACCTATTTATAAACCAAAGTTACTTATTTGCGGTCAAAATCCAGGCAATTTTGGATATCATTATGATGATGAATATGACCGTGAAATGCTCAAGGGCGAAATACCAATAATCAATACATACACCGCAGGTAGAGATGGCATTTCTTACCCATTTGAATTTGCCAAATTTATAAGAAAACACTTAGACAAAACAGCTGAAAGAAAAGAGCTGCTAGATACTAATACAGTTGGAATGAATATTTTTCCATTTCAATATAAAGGTTCAGCTACGCTAAGTGGCAAGAAAAATAAAGAACATAAAGCGTTCTTTAAAAAATTAAGTATAAAAATAGTTAAAGCGATTCAACCTGAAAGCATAATCTGTATTGGGGTGACATCTTTTGACTTGATAAATAAAAATACTGCTCAGGGTATTTTAAAAAATGAGTATAAGGGTAAATTTTATAGATATTTTGCTAAAGGTAGGTTTGGAGATAAGCCAGTTTACCTTGTTGCACATCCCTCAAAACTTAACCAGGGTGTCCCCCCTGAAAAAAAAGATGATTCTTTTAATATGGCTCTTAATTTAATTGAATTAAAGTGAGCAAAGATATAAATCCAACTAACTATTAAATCTATAATCAGCTGGGAAAGATTATTTAGAAAATAAAGGTATGATTTCCTTTAGTTTAAAAGTATCTCTCAATATGACACAAAAATATCACTCTCCATCAGAATTAATGAGGTACTTCGTTGTTCCATTTGAGGTCATAATGATTCAATTCCTCAAATCTAATCCAGATTTTAATATCCAAAAAGATCCTGAAGATATTTTGCTCGAATTAATAGGTAGAAAAGGCCTTGAGCATGAAGCTGCAGTTTATAAAAATCTTTCCTCTAATTTAAACCATGTAGTTGAAATAGAGCATGATGAAAAGGAGATTATGATCTCTCAAACTCTTCGGGCCATGGAAGGCGCGGCTGATTTAATATATCAAGGTTCAATTACTGATAATATTTTTTTTGGTAAGCCCGATTTTTTAATGAAAACTAAAGGCTCATCTAGATTTGGAAACTATCAATATGAAATCTTAGATGCCAAGCTAGCAAAGCAAATTAAGCCCGAATATTTAATTCAACTATGTTGTTATTCTGAACTTCTTGAGTCTACCCAAGGCGTTAGAACTGACGTGGCAAAGATATGCCTTGGTGATAACGTTAATAAAGATATTAATACTTCTGATTTCCATATCTTCTATACAAAAATTAGAGACCTATATCTAAATGACAAACAGGTAGTGGCTTTAAATCCTCCAAGCCCAGATCAATTTTCTCAGTGGGGTATTTTTTCTAGCTATGCAGATAATTTTTTTAAATCAGCAGATCACTTAATTCAGATTCCTGATATTAGGGACTCCCAGATTCAAAAATTATATAGCGTAGGAATATCAACAATTGCCGGACTGGCAACCACTGCTTTAGTTCGCATTCCGTTAATGGAATCTCACACATTTCAAAGGCTCAAAAATCAATCCAGGATGCATTTGAAAACTCTAGAATGTCAGTCTCTTCAATATGAGGTTATTCAAGATTGTGAGGACGGCCTTGGTTTAAGCTCCTTGCCCCCAAAATCAAAGTTAGATGTGTATTTTGATATCGAAAGCAACCCCTTGCATCACAACACTCCACTGCATTATTTATGGGGTGCAGCATATGAAGATTCAAGCAAAGACTTTAGGGGATGGTGGGCTCATTCCGAATCAAAGATGCAAGAAGTATTTGAGGAATTTATTGACTGGGTGTATCTCAGGCAAAAAGAAGATCCGTCGATGCATGTTTATCATTATGGTCAGTTTGAAATAAGTGCAATTAGATCATTAATGGGCATGTTTGGAACTCGTGAGCATGAAGTGGACCATTTGTTAAGAAATAATACTTTTATTGATTTGCTACGTGTAGTTAAGCAGTCATTGTGTATTGGTGGGACTGGCTATGGCTTAAAAAAAATAGAGCCGCTTTACATGGACCAGAGGGTTGATGAGCTTACAAGTGGAGGAGATTCAATCGTTGTATATGAGGCATGGGCTTCAGACCCTGCTGGAACATCCACCCAAGATGACAGTGAGTTACTAAAGGAGATATGGAAATATAACCAAGTCGACTGCATTTCAATGATTGATTTAGTTGATTGGTTGCGCGCTATTCAAGACGAGACATCTCACCCATATCATATTTTAGAAAATATTGATCGAGAAGTAGAAATGTCCACCTTGCAACAAGAGCTCGCTGAGATGTTAAATGATAAAGCATTAATGTTGGCCAAACCTCACCTTAAAATGCTTGCTAACCTTTGCTTATTTCATAAAAGAGAAGATAAACCAGTCTGGTGGAGATTATTTGATCGCATGGAAAAATCAGACTCAGACCTAATTGACGATTTAGATTGCTTGGGAGAATTAATAGCCACTGGCGAGATTATCGATATAACAAAGCAATCCAAAGGCTTTGTGTACTCTTTCGATATAAATCAAGAATCAAAAATAAAAATTAATGATAAGGGTTTGAAGCTGAAACAAAACATTGATCTAAATGTCAGCATTCATGACATAGATTCCGCGGAAGGTTTAGTCACATTAAAAACTACTGCAAAATCACTTCCATCAATTGTGAGTTTGATTCCATGCTCTGTTATTAATCCAAAACCCATATCAACAAGAATTGAAGAGATCATGAATGCTTACGTAATCGATATGAGTTTAAAAACATGTGTTGAGCATTTTTTATTGCGTCAAAGACCAGCTTTTAAAACAGATTATGGTGAGGATTTATCTCAATGGGCTCCCACCACTCTTGAGTCTCTAATTTTAGCAATAGGCGAGCTTGACCACAGTTATTTTTGCATCCAGGGCCCGCCAGGGACAGGCAAGACTTATTCTGGCGCAAGAATCATTAACTCCCTTGTTGAGAAGGGCATGAAGGTTGGAGTTGCTTCTAATAGCCATAAAGCAATTAACAACATGCTTGAAGATATTATTGAAGACATGAATGAAAACAGTATTCCTGGGCAAGTAGGAAAAGTTCACAATAACAACGACGATCCTTTGTATGATAATGAGAGAATATATTTAGCAAGAACCGCAAAGGATATGCCTCTTGGTGGAATTCAGGTAATTGGGGGCACTGCTTGGACTTTTTCAAGCGATCATTTTCAAGACCAACTAGACTATTTATTTATTGACGAAGCAGGGCAGGTTTCAATTGCTAACATGATAGGAATGAGCGCCTCATGTAAAAATCTTGTATTAATAGGGGATCAAATGCAACTATCAAATCCAAGTCAAGGCCTTCATCCAGATAATTCTGGGGATTCATGCTTGGATTATCTTCTGGACCAAACTCCCACTATTTCAACTGATAAAGGTGTACTTTTACCAGATACTTATAGGATGCATTCAAGCATTAATCATTTTATCTCCAGTCGAGTATATGAGGGCCGAGTGAAATCAATAGAATCAAATGATCAAAGGATTATCAAGCTATCCAATAACAAGGTCTTGAAGAAAAATGTTGGGATTGAGTATATTCCCATTGAACATACTGGCAATGAGCAAGCTAGCATCGAGGAGGCTTTAAAGATTAAAGAAATAACTAAAATTCTCCTGAATTCCCAAAAAACTGATAGAGATGGAAGTGATAGTCAGATTAACAAGGAAGACATTTTAATTGTTGCCCCATACAATCATCAGGTTCGCTTGTTGTCCGATACGCTTGGAACTAGTTTTAATATTGGCACAGTGGATAAATTTCAGGGCAGGCAGGCCCCAGTAGTTATTATCTCTATGGCATCAAGTAATGCTCTAACTTCCCCAAGAGGCCTAAGCTTCCTTTTTGATCCTAATAGGTTGAATGTTGCTATATCCAGAGCACAAAGCCTCGCAATTTTAGTCGCATCCAGTGAGCTGGAGAGGCCAGTGGCTGCCAAAGAAAAAGACATGAAATTATCAAACCTATACTTGGACTTAATTGATTATGCGCAGTCGTAAGTTTAAATATATTGTTTATGTTTCAGGTGCTTTAGACTATTAATTTGATCCCATATTACGGCTGATATGGTTAATGTGGTTTTATATGTTCTTAAGCGCCGAATCTACCAACTTCTTTTTATATTTACTTAACTCAAGCGTTGATAATTTACCTAGCTCAAAAGGCTTGCCATCAATCACAATCGTCTTAGCTGAACTAGAAAGCATTAGATGGCAGATTTCTTTAGACGGCATGTCATCAACCATGATTTTAAATTGACCTTTATAGTCTTTAAAACCAAATCTTTCGGTATGCACTTTTAACCTGGGGTTCATAACTAGAATAGTTTTAATAATTTGATACGCCTTCAATTCATCGGCGGTAGTGACTACCCCTGATGATGATTGCTTGCCTTCAAGAAACTTAATTTTTTCAATTGAATTTTGAAGTGACACAGAGTTTATTAATTTTCGAATTCTTTTATTTACTTTTTCTGTTGCTTTTTTCCCTCCCATTTTTTGATACACAAGCTTTGTTAGCTCGTCTGAAGCAGGGTGAAGGGTTTTTGTAAGCGCAATATTAAAATCCTCAAAAAAATATGTCTCTTCTGATATTTCTAGCACCTCTTTTGTATTAAAAAGCTGGATATGGAAATTAGCCAAATGCTCCAAGTCCGCTCTAGTAAAGTTCCTTAGGTCAAAGACTAAGAAAGGTACTTCGCTTAGTGTTTTATCATCGTTCCATTTAACTGCATAAAATTCATAAACTATTCCGTTTGTGAGGATTCCAATTTTTGATTCCTTGTGATTGTTGTAGTAGCCTGAAAGTTGTTTAAAGTGAGATGTAGTTAGATTTACCGTTGCTTTTTTACATTCAACTAACATTATTGGTGATTTACCATTAAGAGATATAACCATATCAACTTTCTGAACACTACCCTTTGATACTCTCAAACTATACTCATGGGAGTAATGTTCCATTTTGCTATAACCAAGCATATTAAACACAGGCTCAATAAGATAATCACGGGTTTTAGTCTCATTGTCACTAAGTTTTATAGCTTTTACATAGTCCCATTTTGAAAAAGATTTCTCTAAAAAATTACCAATTTGTTTTATCGTGGCCATCTATTGATACCTTAAATTTTATCTAGATAGTCTGCCATAGAATAATATTTCTGTCTTTTGTTAGGATTTTTAGTCGCCCAGCCGTCTATTTTATTAATATGATTGTAAGTAATAATATTTACCAAAGTATTAGGCTTTGGGTATGTTCAATATAAATGTATTATTAATCTTATATAAATACATATGTTTTTATGCCTGTTACTGTAAAAGATATTATTCTGAACATGAAAGAACAGCTTTTAGTTCTTAATGCAAAAAATAGACTTATAAGCTCTTCATTCTCAACCCGTGCTGAGGGTTTTTTATTCATCGACGAATTACCTCAAGAGCTAGCTGAAAGACTGGGTCAGGGCATGACATTTGAGCCATTACCACCTCTTTCAAGCTCTTTAAAAGATGAGCAAACAAAATCTTTCTCATCACACTTGGATGAGGCAATGGTCTCCGATGACTTGTATTCGCAGGAAATGAAATCTATTGCAGAAAAAGATTCTATTGATCAAGATAAGATATCTGAGCTTGAAAGCTCTGCTCTTAGAGATCTCAAGGATAGATTGAGGATTAAGTTAGGCCTCCCTAAGAGGCTTGATAATAATAGCGAGGTAAATCTAATTGAGTTTGCAAAGATACAAAAGATTAATCCATCTTATGATTTACCAGAACCCTCTTCGGCAATTCAAGCAAATCATCGCGACACTAAAATACAAACATTATTTTTAAAGGAATCTTTAGACTTAAAATTAAAAAAATTAAAACTTAAATCAGCAGAAAATCTAAGGGAGCAGGGGTTATCTACTCTATATATCTGCTTTGGCTTCCTTGAGTATCAGGATTTATCCGCTCAACAGAAAAAAAGATTAGCACCTTTAATATTAATGCCTATTCAATTTGATGAGAAGAGAGGCAGTTTCAAAATATCATCATCTGATGGTGAGCTTAATGATAATAAATCGTTAAGACTTTTTTTGCAGGACACGCATCAACTTAAACTTCCCAAGTTTCCTAAGCTTGATGAGGGCCAAGATTTTATCGATATTGAAAAATATCTCAAGAAAATTAATACCAGCGTATCAAGGGAGAAGGGCTGGAGAGTCTTGCGACGAGCCTCAATAGGCATATTTAATACTTCAACAGAGGTTATGTATGAGGATTTAATTAAGATTGCAGATAATCCATCAGATCTTCTAAATAGTCTTCTTGGCGGAAAAAGAGAAGAGTCTTCTGACGCATTATATGATCTGGAAGATTCAAAGATTAGAGATATATGCCCTTCACTCATTGAGCCAGCTGACGCTACCCAGCATTCTGCTGTTATTGATATGCTCGAAGGTAATAGTTTTGTTTTGAGGGGCCCCCCAGGAACAGGAAAATCTCAAACAATATGTAATATGATCGGTGCCGGCCTATCTGAAGGAAAGAAAATTCTCTTTATTGCTCGAAAAGAGGCAGCTTTAGAGGTTGTTAGATCTCGACTAACTGCAGCTGAGCTTGAGCCATTTCTATTAAAGACATACTCAACCAAATCAAGCAAGGGACCATTTTGGGACTCTGTGAAGCAACGTCTCTCGCTTTCTAATAATAGATTTAATGAGAATGATTTTGCTACCAAAATAAACAATCTTTATGACACAAAAGATGATCTTAATAAATATGCAGACTTTATGAAGAGGCCATTTGGTAAATCTGGCCTCACTGCTCATGATTTAATTTGGGATTATTCTAACCTGCAAGCAAAATATCCATCAGATTGGATTTTTGATGAGCTACCAAAACCTAAAACTTATTCAATTAATCAGCTTGATACGTCAATGGATAATTTTAAAATTCTTGAGTCTGATTTCCATCCATCATATGCCAATCACCCATTTGTCAGCGCAAAAAATGTACCAAGCACTCCGCGTGATAATGATAAATTTCTTTCTTTTCTTAATTTTTGGCAGAAATCATTGATTGGCTTAAACGCACGATTAAAAAAACTTACAAATCTCTCAGGCTTTATAGAGTCTCAACAGTCAGTATTGGACATTGTTGATTCGCTTAACGCCACCACTGTAATGCAAGAGCTGTATATCGAAGATGATCGCTCCAAGCTATTTAAATTATGTTTACAAAATCTAGATACGAGCGACAGCGATACAAAAGATTTTATCAAAAATTTAATTGAGCTTCAAAAACTTCAAAATAAACTTCAAGATGCTCAGCTTCCGATGACTTCTCTTGGTGAGATACCAGATATTATCGAAGAGCTTCAGCATTTTAAATTCAGTAAATCTGAAGATATTCTAGTGCAACTAAATGATCACAAAGAAATGCATGAGACTATTTTAAGTACTTGTAATCCATTTTTAGAATTTCATAATTCTGATGCAGCGTTGAGCTTTGATGCTATGCAAATACTAAACTCAATTAATAATGCATACCAGGAGATGGGAGCTAACGCAAAGAAATCAATAAACTTCGATAAGACAATATTTGATGTAACTTTAAAAAAGAAAATAGATGCTCTTATAAATGCTAAAAAAACAAAGGATGAGCTAACAGATATAAATCTCAAAGAAGCAAAGAATTCTCTTGCTGAGTTGAAAGCGGATGCAAAGATTTTTAATGACTCAAGTTTATTTAGTTTTGTAATAAGCAGTGATTTTCGAAAAGCCAAAAGAAGACTTGATAGGATATCTACTCAACCTATACCTAGGCAAGAATCAGCAAGCCTTTTATTTAAAATTGCAGGTTACATAGAAGAAGAATCAATTATGGAGATGGACAATGATCTCCATAATTTATTTGGCATGGAGTTTAATGGAGTAGAAACATCCTTGGAGCTTCTTGAGGATCTCAATCAATTTATCCAAAGCCTTGGCAAACTGAGAATTCAAGAAATTTTAAGCACCTCTCTTTCAGCTAAATTCATCGACGATACCTCAAATTTTTTATTTTCTCTTAATCAACTTCTACCAGCTGAACTAAATCTTGATGACGAGATATATGCTAATAATAAAATAGATAAAATTAAGGATATGGCCTCAGAGCTTTCTGATTGGAAGGAATCAAAGAAAGTGTTTGATAATATTATAGCCAAAGGAATGAGCTTAAAAATCCTTGATGGGTCGACTTTAAAAGACCTTGGAAAGTACCTAGACCCTATTAATAGGTTTATAGAAATTCAACCTTTGGTAGATCCCATGATTGAAGCTCTAGGTTGCGAAGATAATGAGGGCTTTAAAAAGCTTAATTTTTCTGTTCTCCATGAAGATTTTAATAAACTTTTAAATTTTACAGTTTCTCACAAGCAGTTTATTGCTAAAAATGTAGATAATCTAATTGAAATTTCTAGCTCCTTTGCGCTTCTTCAGAATGAATATTTAGCATCAAACCGATCTTATGATGAGGCGATGAATTTTATAAAAGCCTCTCCATTCAAGATGCGAATTGCAAACATCAACATAGATGATTTAAACAAGCTTTCCAGTGATGCAATGCAAGTTTCACAAAATTTCACATCTTATTTTGTATTTAGAAAACAAGAAGAGGCTCTAAATGTAGTAGAGACTAAGTTTTATGAAGATTTTATGGTGCATCATGAGCAATTAACTTGCAAAGATTTAGCAAGTACCTTTAAAGCCTGGATTCGATCAGAGCAATATAGGTGTTTATCAGAGGAGGATGAAAAACATGAAAGCATTTTCAATAACTTCAGAGGGCTAACATTAGATAGATTGCGAGAAAAGCTAAAAAATCTTGATAGCGAGATTCTTTCATTAACGAAAAAATACATAGCATTTAAAACACAGCAGCAAGAAAAAAATGCTCCCCCAGGTCATAGCTCTCCAATAGTTGGTGAAAAAACAGAATTAGAGTTATTGCTTTATGGAAGTAAAAAGAAAACACATCCTCGGGGAGCTGTTCGAGATCATATTCGAAGAGCTGCCTCTGCTTTAGCTTCATATTCCCCATGCTGGATGATGACTCCGGCGAGCGTCTCTCAATTCCTTCCAAATAAGGAGTTATTTGACATTGTGATTATTGATGAAGCCTCTCAGATGACACCTCCTGAGGCATTGGGAGCGATAGCCCGTGCAAAACAATTGGTAGTGGTTGGCGATGAGCATCAGCTTCCCCCTGGAACATGGTTTCAGTCAAGCAATGAAAATATTGCCGATGATTTAGATTTAGATGTTGATGAGTCTATATTAGATACTGCTATTGGTGTGTGGCAGAATCCTAGAATGCTTTGCTATCATTACAGATCGAGGCATGAGGATCTCATTAGATTTCAGAATAATTTTATTTATCAAAATCAACTCATTATTCCTCCTACAACTATCGGCCAGGACTCTGATGATTCTCAATTAGGCATCCAGTCTCACTATCTGGAGAACGCATCATACAAAGGCAAGGGTCAAAATCACGATGAAGCGAGCTATGTTGCTGACCTGGTAAAAAAACATTCCGAAGCTCGACCTGATCAATCATTGGGAATTGCAGCAGTAAATAAAGCTCAAGAAGAATTGATAAGGCAAAAAATTGAGGCCATGCAAAGTACAAGCAAGGATATGAGAAACTTTTTTAGTTACTGGGAGGTTGAGCAGGAGGGTTTGAATAGACCATTTATAAAAAACCTCGCAAATGTTCAAGGCGATGAAAGGGATGTCATTATTATTAGCACAGCTTACGGAAAAGAAAATCCTGGGGACGCTGTAAGAAATAACTTTGGCCCAATTAATAGCAGCATGGGTCATAGATGGCTGAATGTATTAACTACTCGAGCAAGAGATCAGCTCCATCTTGTAACCTCTCTGCAAAGTAGCGATGTAAAAAACCCAAGATATAGAGGCAGTGAATTTTTAAAACAATATTTACAATTTGCTAAAGATAAAAAGCTAGTTGTTGGCGGAGATCAAGAGGGAGAAATAGATAACCCATTTGAACAATGGGCAGTCGATCAAATCACCTCTATGGGTTATGAGGCTGTTCCTCAAGTTGGTGTAAAAGGCTTTCAGGTTGATATAGGTGTAAAGCACCCATCTTGTGCTGGCTATATTCTTGGTATTGAGTGCGATGGAGCAGCTTATCATTCAAGCCCATCTGCAAGAGATAGAGACATTCTTAGGCAGAGCTTGCTTGAAGGCTGGGGCTGGAAGATCCATAGAATTTGGTCCACCGATTGGTTATGGCATCCAGGTAAAACTCGAGATAAACTAAAAATAGCTCTTGATAAGAGCCTGCGTGATAACTCATGAATAATATAAGATTGCTTTTTGGATGCATCATATTTATAGGTTTTAGCCCAGCTCCGATTGCCAAAGCTAACTTTGATGATAGAACATATGAGAAACTCTTAAATCTTCCAATCTGCAAAATTAGAGATGCAAAATCATTTGAATCCAAGGAAATTAATAAAATTAAGAATTTAATATCAGGCAATCAGGAACAATTGATTGCGGGAATGTTTTTAATTGAAGAAAATGCTTTGGACTCAAAGGTAAGTTGTTACATTGATGTGAACTTAACTTCTTTATATGCTTCCGCCTTATCAAGACAGAAAAATTATTTAGAAGCACAAAAACTTTTTTATAAAGCCTCGCTTTACAAAGGCTTAGATAAAAAAACACGTGGTAAATTTCTTGATCTTTCTTTGGCGGCTTCAGGAAAAATTACTGCCAATATGTCTACCCAAGCTTCTAAGATTAACAAAGATCCCTTGCTGTCATCGCAAGACATAAGCTTTGACGACGAGGCTATAGAAGATGATTTTTATAGCACCCCATCTTCATCTTCTCAAGCAAATCCAGAAACAGACTCGTTGTTACAAAAAATATCATCTCAACAAGAGCAAATTTCAAGCTTAGAAGAAACAGTTTCTAGCCTACAAACCAAGTCAAATGCTAGTAAAAGATTAACCGAACAAATCAAAGTACTACAAAGAAATAATCTAAACCTAAAAAGTACAATATTTGAGACAAATAATAGTCTTGATAAGCTTAAGGGTGAGCTCAAAGAGGGTAGAGAACCTACTTTTTATGAGGCAGACTTAGTCATAGCACAAGATAGAGTATTGTCTCTTGAGACTCAACTAACAGTTCTTCAGACAGAGATGAGGCTCAAAAATGATCAATTGCAAAATCTTCAAGATAGTCAGGACAGATTGATTTCAGCTCTCTCAGGTGGAATAAGGCCAGAGCTTTCAAGTAATACCGTTAAACCAAGTATAGATATTTTTACTATAGTAATTTTATTGGTTATCCTTTTTTGCGCTTATGCAGGCTATAACTTCCAACTTAAAAATAATAATTCTCAATCTGAAAAAAAGACTGTAAAAAAATCTTCAATTAATACGCCTAATCAATTGCTGATCCTATCCATAGAAAATTTATTAGCCAATCTTGAGATCAGTGATCAAAGCAAAGATTATTTATTTGGCTATTTCGAGAGTTTTTCTGCTAACTCACAAGATAATGAAATTGATGCTGGATTCTTGATGGATGAGCTTATTCAAGCGGCCTTTAAAGATGATGAGCTAATCTCAGTCAAGTCCCGCTACCGTTTTCTTGAGTCCAAAGATCTTAGTCAGGGTAAAAAAGAAGGCTCTATAGATGCATTATCATTTTCGAATGACGGCACTTTATTAAAACTAAAAAACTATTTTGAGTGATAGGGCAGACTTAAGTCCCTTCGATTTTGAATAACGCTACGAAACTCAAAAAATGGTATCTTTAGACCGCACTTCTCAAATGGGCAGAAGACGAACCATTCCTGGTTAATTTTTTTTGTACTTAAAAATGAATTGATGCCAATTTCCTTGCACTGATAGCAATGAACATCGTTTTCTGTATGCTTGCATGACAATGCATCTTGATGTTTGCGGGAGAAATTACAGGTTAAGAAGATCCTTGCATCAGAATTTGTATTTGCTACTTGATGATGATTTGTTTGAGGCGTCATAGTGCCTCTATTACCGTTTTTTCTACACTCGGGACATTCCTTTGTTACCGTAGAAAAATTAAACATATTTATTGCAATATTATGATTAAATGCAATATCTTCTATTTCAATTAAAAACTCTGATCGTGATGTAGGTTTAAAGCACATATATATGCCATATCTTGCTCTACTCATAGCAACATACATAACTCTGCGTTCTTCCGCGTCTGGAAATTGATCGTCTTTTGGTTGAAATATTTTAATAAGCGGATCATCATCCATCTTTCTTGGAAAGCCTTTGAGGCCTTCCTGTAATCCTAAAATAATAATGTAATCAGCTTCTAGCCCCTTAGATTTATGAATAGTAGTTTCTTCAATTGTATAATCAGGATAGTTTTTTCTTAGTTTTTTAATTTCCGTTTGCTCAAGATGATGTTTGTTTCTTCCCATAAGAAATATATGAGATTGTTTTGGAATTTTTCTTATAATCTTTTCTATTTCTGTATAAGAATAATTATCACATTCGCAAAAATTTATAATGTGATCTTGGTCATCAACCCCTAGCAAGTTAAGTGTCTCTACGTTTTTTTTAATTTGATTTGGATTTCTTTGAATAAAGTCCGAGGAAATACTTACAACTGATTTATCACTACGATGATTTTTAGTAATGAAAAATTTTTCTGTTTCAATATCAGGGATTTTTAAAAAATTTAAATCACTAGTGCCTGCCGCATTTATCATATGATAATAGCTCATTCTTAGAGTTTGCTTATCCACTTGGTGCTCCCTAAGGGGTATTTTAATTTGCTTAGAAGGATTATCGGGATCTTGGACAAAATTAAAATTAGACAGACCATATTGTTTTTCAAAATCATAAACTTGAGATAAATCAGATCCAGCAAATCTATATATTGACTGCCAGTCATCACCTACAGTACATATCTTTGCTCCCCCAAAGTAACCTCCACCCCGCAAAGCTTTTAGGAAGTGCCCTCTGCAAAAAGAAGTATCTTGAAATTCATCAACTAGAATCCATTTATAGTTCCCGTAGCTTGAAGAGTTAAACTCTTTTGGATGATTATTTTTGATAATATCCGCTGCGAAATTTATCATATCTTCAAAGTCGACATCTTTATTTTCCTGAAGAATTTTTTGATAAGCATTGAAAATTGGGAAATATATTGCTTTAAATTTTTGAGCTCGAAATTGATCACTCAATGAATCTAATTTACTGGCAGTTTCATTAATATTAATAGGACCACCTTTTTGCATTTTAATAATATTTCTAATCAAGTCATGAGATGAGTCATTGTAAATTTCCTTGATTCTTGCTTCTATTTCATTGATTGGTCTTTGCTTAGGCTTTAAACCATATTTGTCTAGCTCATCTGATATGAATTGAAGAATATTTCCTTGGTTCACCTGATACGAATAGGTGTAGATAAAATTTTGTTTTGACTCTGCATGACGTAATTTTTTGAGACTAACCTCAGCTTCATAGCCCTCAAATGCATCTGGCGCCTTTCCATTTTCATCCAATGCAAAATGTTCATGCCATAAATTAATTTCTGGATAATAGAAATCTGGTCTATATGGATAATCTCCTGGAAACTCAGATTCATATAAAAAATCTATTGAATTAATATATAGATAATTTGCAATTGTTAATTCTTCTTGAGATGCAACATAGACACCTTTTTGTAAGGCGGGAATCCTTAAGGGCCTAGTTTGCTCGCCAATTCTGCCTTTCACTCTTTTAAATGGATATGACGAAATAGCGTAATTGTATTCATCTTGATTTTTAGCAAAAGTCTCGATGCGATGATATGGACACAACGCTTTAAACTCAATAACTTTATGTATTATGGATGGATCAATTTCAGATGCATAATCTATACATTTTTGAATATTTTCTGTTACCAGTAATTTTGATTCGTCCTCTTCTGCAATCTTTCCAAGGCTAACTTTAGCGTTATTATTAAATTCTATGATCTCTTTTCCAAGCCCATGAAATGTTTTAACCTCACCTTCAATACCTCTTTCCTCAATCTTTTCTTTTATTTCCAATTGTATGGCTTTGCTGAAAGCAAGAATTAGAACTTGCTCTGGTTTAATTTTAAGCTGCTTAATTAAATACAAGTATTTTGCAATCAAAGTAGATGTTTTGCCTGAACCTGCTGATGCAATAACCAATGAGGAATTGGAATCATTTATCACTACATTTCTTTGCTCTTGTGTCAGCTCGTATTCATGAATGGTATTAAAAAAATTCTCATTATTTTTCAGAAGAAAATCTTTTTTTCTTTTTCTTAGTTCGACGATCTGTAATTCAAGATCTTTTAAGGAAGGAATTGAATTAGGTAGGATTTCTTCAGAGCCATATCTATTATAAATAAAACCTGCCGCGGTTATTCCGATAGCATAGAGTAAATATTCCATATCTAAATCTAAGCGTTTCACTATCCTCAGTCAATAGATATACTTTAATAATGGCTAGACATAGAGGAACATACAAACCCGATCATCCAGAGCCCTATGAAGTCAGTCGCTCTCAAATCCAATCATTTTTAAAATGCCCAGCTTGTTTTTGGATGAATAGAGTTAAGGGCATTAAATTTCCTGGAATGCCTGGTTTTTTGCTAAATACAGCAACGGATACACTCTTAAAGAAAGACTTTGATGTATATCGAGAGTCGCAGCAACCCCATCCATTCATGGAAAGAAATGGTTTAGGCCATTTAGTTCCGTTTAAACACGATGACTTCGAACTCTGGACCAAATCCCTGCAACTGGGATTAAGAGCGAGTTATGAGCCTGCTGATTTCATTATTGGCGGTGGTTTAGATGATGTTTGGCATAACCGTGATGCTGATGAAATACATATAGTTGATTACAAAAGCACTGCCGGCAAAAGGAATGAAGAGGGCACAGCACTCAATCCAATCTCTTTATTTGGAGCCTACAAGGAAGCCTATAAAAATCAAATGGACATGTATCAATGGATACTCAAGCAACAAGGCTTCAATGTCAGTAATACAGGGTATTTTGTATACGTGAATGGTGATCAGCACTTTCAAGACGGCATGCTTGAAATCGATGCCGATGCAGCCAACATGAAATTCGATGTCCAGCTTATTGAGTATGAAGGCAATTCGGGTTGGGTAGAACAATCTATTCTTGATGTTAAGGCCTGTTTAGATAGCACTAATTGTCCCGCTCATGCAGACTCAGGCTTTGGTCCGAAGGGAGATAAGCAATGCGAATATGCAGAGCTTTTTGATCGAATGAGGGATCACAATTTAGAGAGTGGATCATAAATTTCTAAATCACTTTCATGAGGATGAAAGGGCTGCTTAGTGCAAATTAAGCCTTAACTAATTTTTCTTATTCTTTGGGCCCTTCGATCTTAACTGTACTATTAATTACATTCACTTTTGAGTTAGAGGCCATGGTGAGACCTTCCCCCAACTTCATAAAAGAATCTTTTTGATCTTCAAAATTCTTCCATTCCTTTTTCATATTCTTTTTATGATCAGCATCTTTTGATTCTAAAAGAGTTTTTCTTTCACGAAGCTGTGTCTGAAAATCTTCTAGATACTTTCTGCCTTCTCCAGCGATATAAGCAAAGACATTTGCTGTTAACTCAATATCTTGACTGGCCATTGAGGTAACTTCCTCTCTATGATTTTTGATCATATTTGTTCTAATAATTTCAATCATATCAACAGCCACATCTGCTCTCAGGACTGAGACAGTGGAGGATTCTTCAAAATAACTTTTATCTTCATGAATCTTAGGCATTACATCAGTGACGATGACTCCAATCTTCGCACCACTCATTTCAACTTCTTTTTTAAGCTTTGGAACCCAGCTTGAAAGATAAGATTTAGTGCTTTTACGCTCAATCATAATGATGCCAATGCTTTGACCACTGCCCTTAAGATTGACATGTTGCTCAAGATCTGCTCCTTGTTGGCCTTTTTTAACATCAAGAATTAAATCATCGCGGAATCTCTTTACCAAAGCTTCCTTTAGTCTAACCTCAGCAGCTTCTCCCTTAAGTTCAACGGCTTGCTCTCTTTGCATTTTTGCTTGCAACTCATTAATTTTTAATGCCAACCTATCGTTTTCTAATTTATGTTGAGAGTCTTTGATTTCTAAAGCAGCTTCTTTTTCTCTATCTTTTTGAGAGAGCATTAGTTGCGCTTGCTGTTCTAAATTTTGTTGCTGTAATTCTAATGCAGCTGCTTGTTTTTCTTCTAACTGCTTATTTACAGCCTCTTCTATAATTGTATTTTGATCCTCGGCTAGTTTCTCTTTTTGTTCAGCTAGAAGTCTTACAGTCTCTAGTTCAGCTTCTTTTTTAGCTTGATTTATTAGTTGAACACGAGATTCATTAAGTTCTTCTTCTACCCTTTTTTTAACAGCAGCTTCTACAGCAGAGTCTTGAGCTTGATCGAGCTGGGCCTTTTGTTCTGCAAGCAGTCTTTTGGTTTCTTCGGCAGCAGCCTCTTTTTGGTTC
>MDTF01010471.1_pt1 | contig 17642 bp, 17 predicted proteins | sample 811191 | NCBI WGS metagenome assembly MDTF01 (sample SAMN05326649, study PRJNA326480) | marine metagenome | isolation source: seawater | place: Southern Ocean | collected 2011 | reverse complement strand
CCAACCTAGTTCAACCTGTTCTTCTTCTGCAATCACTTTGCTAATTATACTTTCGCATGCTGCTCTAGACTTTTCTACTTGAGGTAAAAATAACATACCAACACCATACTCACCTTCCACAGGTAATTTGATAGCCAATACTTTTGCTTCTTTTAGAAATAGCTCATTGGGTATTTGAATAAGTATTCCTGCACCATCCCCTAATTTCGGGTCGTACCCAGTTGCTCCTCTGTGCGTTAGGTTGGTGAGAATCTCCAAGCCTTGTGAAATAATTTTATGACTTTTGATTCCCTTGCTATTTACAATAAAACCAACACCACAAGAGTCATGCTCATTTGATGGATTATAAAGGCCTTGTTTCTTTAGTGTAATTGAGTGCGTCATTATTTTATTTATATAAAGGCATTACCGGAACAGTAAATTTTAAAGCTTTTTACCGGCTTATTCAATGACCTTGGGGTAAAAACTTAATAGTTATTTCAACTGATCGAAGGCAACATTTGCAGCCTCAATGGTTTGATTTATATCGGTTACAGAATGTGCTGCCGAAACAAAGCCTGCCTCAAATGCTGAGGGGCCAAAATAAATCCCTTGATTAAGCATCAAATGGAAAAAAATTTTAAATTTCTCTCTATCAGAGCCCATAATTTCATCAAAACTATTAGGAGAATTTTTACTAAAATATAATCCAAACATACCTCCTACACTACGAGCACAAAAATCTATATTTCTCTTTTGAGCTGACGCAGTTAATCCATCTACTAATTTTTTAGTCGTAGCACTTAATGTTTCAAAGAAATTTGGCTTCTGAATTAATTCTAAGGTTTTTAGGCCTGCTGCTACTGCTACTGGATTTCCAGACAATGTTCCTGCTTGATAAACAGGCCCTAAAGGGGCAAGTTGCTGCATAATCTCTTTCTTTCCTCCAAAAGCACCTACTGGAAGACCTCCTCCAATGACCTTTCCTAATGTCGTCATATCTGGAATGATATTAAACAATGTCTGAGCTCCCCCCAATGCTACGCGAAAGCCTGTCATAACCTCATCAAAAATTAATATGGCGCCATGCTTAGTACAAAGCGCTCTTAATGTTTCAAGAAATTCTTGATGAGGAATGATCAAATTCATATTTCCTACTACCGGCTCAATAATAACGCAGGCTATTTCTCCACCGATAGAACTAAAAAGCTCCTCAAGGGCTTGGCTATCGTTATAAGGAAGTGTAAGTGTATGTTTAGCAACATCAGCAGGCACTCCAGCTGAACTAGGCTGACCAAATGTTAATGCACCTGAGCCAGCTTTTACTAATAAAGCATCCGCGTGTCCGTGATAACACCCCTCAAATTTTACGATTGTATCTCTGCCTGTAAATCCTCTTGCTACTCTGATAGCACTCATGGTTGCTTCTGTCCCACTGCTTACTAAACGAACTTGTTCAATACTTGGCACCAATTTAACAATTTCTTCCGCCATATCTAATTCGCGAGAAGTTGGTGCCCCAAAAGATAAGCTGCTTTTCGATGCATTATGCACGGCTGCTAAAACCTCATCATTAGCGTGCCCTAAAATCATAGGCCCCCAAGAGTTAATATAATCAATATATTCCTTATCTTCTTCATCCCATAAACGACTTCCAAGCCCTCGCTTAAAAAAAATAGGAGTTCCTCCTACCGAGTTAAATGCTCTGACAGGTGAATTAACGCCTCCAGGAATATATTTTTTGGATTGTTCATATAGGCTTTGATTTTTATTCATAAGTTCTAGCTTTCCAGAATTTTGCAAAAGTGTTTTGTAGCTTCTTCAATATTATCAGAGTTAAAAATTGAAGAGACCAGAGCTATAGCATTTATTTTTTCTTTTTTTAATACTCGAATATTTTCTAAAGTAATTCCTCCAATAGCTACCAGTGGAATATCACCCATGCCTTTAGCTTCTCGGATGATGTCTAAAGAGACTCTTGGAGCATTCGGCTTCGTAATTGTAGGAAAAAATGCTCCCAAAGCAATGTAACTTGCTTGCTTTTCATAAGCCTCTGCAACTCTTTCTAACGAATTATAACAAGATACTCCTACGCATTTATCAGGACCTAGAATACTTCTAGCCTTCTCTAAAGTGTCGTCATTTTTACCTAAATGGACGCCAAATGCATCTAAATGTTTCGATAATTCAATATCATCATTAATTATAAGACGTACATCTTGCTCGTCACAAAGCTTTTTTATAGCCTTAGCTTGTATTTTTTTTTGGTTTGGATGTAATATTTTCGACCGATACTGAATCAGCTTAACTCCACCTTTAATTGCCTGAAATACCTGGCTTATTAACAAATCATTATCTTCCTGATCAGGAGTGATGGCATATAAACCCTTAATTATGTTTGTATCTACCATCATCATCCCCTTCGTCATTAACCCAAAATAACCTATCAGGAATAGATTGTCCCATACCCGGTTTAAATGCATTCCTTAATGTTTGCCATGTAAATTGTTGAGCTTTTTCTACCGCCACCTCTAAACTTAGTCCATGTGAATAATATCCAGCTATGGCTGATGTTAGAGTACATCCAGAGCCATGGTAATTACCAGGAAGACGCTCCCAATAAAAGGGGGTGGAATGGCCTAAATGATCATAGAATGTATTAATAACAGAATCTGTTTTCTCATGTGTCCCAGTAATCAGGATATTTTTACAACCCAAAAGTCTAAATCGGTTAGCACATTCCTCAATAGTAATGTCAGAAAATTCTTCATCATCTTGGATGACTAATCGTCGAGCCTCATAGCTGTTAGGTGTAATTAATAATGATTGAGGAAATAATAGCTCTGTCATAGCAAGTAACATTTCTGTACTTGCTAAGTCATCTCCCCTACCAGATGCTAAGACGGGATCAATAATAAGAGGAATATCAGGATAATCAGCAACAATCTCTGCCACAGCCGTTATATTTTCAACACTACCAAGCACGCCACATTTAAAAATGGCTACGTCCATATCCTCAAGAATCAAACGTGCTTGATTATTTACCCATTCGCCGCCTAATGCCATGAGACTATCAACCCCTATAGTATCCTGGATAGTAATTCCCGTCGTCACTGATAAAGGATGGCACCCTATGCTTGACAATGTTAGGACATCAGCCTGAAGTCCAGCACCACCACTTGGGTCTGTGGCTGAAAATGTCATAACTTTTGGTAGTAATTTTAGCATCTGTAGTGTGTCGGTATCAAAAATTTAATCAGCATGATATGCCTAGAGAGCCTACTCTCTGTCATTAAATTTCGCCCACTGTAATTATTATTTAAAATGTTATTGTATCCGAATGGCTTCATAAGATTAAAATTCAATAGGGTCAACGTCAATCGACCATTTTACTCTGTTGGACAAAGGATGTGCTCTTAACTCCTTAATCCATGGCTTTAATAAATTTTGTAATTCCGTTCGAGTTTTAGCTTGTAAAAATATTTGATGTCGTTCAAATCCTTTCAATCTTTCCATAACCGGACGAACTGGACCATATAATGTTACTGAAGATTTAAGTTCATTAGCTTTTTCCAAGGCCATATGACTAAAAGCCACTGAATGATCCAATGATTTAGCTTCCACATTTAATAAAGCATTAAAACTAAAAGGAGATAATTTCATCTGCTTTCTTTCCTCCAATAAACTTTCGGCAAAATTTGAAAAATCGTTCGCCTTTAACGCCTCATAAACAGGATGGTTGGGGAAAGCTGTTTGAATTAATACTTCTCCTTTGATTTCTGCTCGACCAGCTCTGCCTGCAACCTGCATAAGCTGTGAAAACAATCGTTCAGGTGCTCTAAAATCGGAACTGTACAAGGCATTATCTGCGTCAATAACTACTACTAAAGATAAGTGTGGAAAGTCATGGCCTTTCGCCAACATTTGTGTGCCAACTAAAATATCAATTTCTCTTTTATTCATGCGTTGGTATAATTGATTTAATGCATCTTTTGTTCGAGTAGTGTCTCGGTCAACTCTCAAAATATCTGCACCAGGAAATAGCTTATTTAAGCTTTCCTCAATTTTTTGAGTCCCCAAACCTAACGGATGTAAATCAGTATTTCCACAATCCATACATTGCATAGGTATTTTTTTATTATGGCCACAATGATGGCATTTTAATCGCTTTGTTTTTAAGTGAACCACTAATCTAGTGCTGCATCGTTCACAATTAGCAGCCCATGCACAATTTGAACATACTAAAACTGGAGCATAGCCTCGTCGATTAATAAAAATTAATACTTGTTCTTGGCGGTCAATCCGAGACTGTATTGCATCAATAATAATATTTGAAAGTGTAGGGCCATATTTATCGCCCGTAGGAATAGTATGAATGGTAGGTAATTTTGCATTTTTTACAGCCCTGTGTGTCAATTCTAAATAACGATACTTAGCGTATTCTCCTTTAGTATTAAACCAAGTTTCAAGAGCAGGAGTCGCGGTACCTAATACGATCGGAATATTTTCATATTTAGCACGCATCATAGCTACATCCCTTGCATGATAACGAAGACCTTCGTGTTGTTTAAATGATCCGTCATGCTCTTCATCAATAATGATGAGCTTAAGGTTCGGTAAAGGGGTAAAGACAGCTAACCTTGTCCCAATAACAATTTGAGCCTCACCCGATTTTGCTTTTCTCCAATTATCAAGACGCTCAATACCAGACAAATGACTGTGTAAAGTAACTAAAACTTTATCTGGGAACCTAAGCTTAAATCGCGCCTCAAGTTGGGGGGTCAAATTTATCTCTGGGACTAAAATTAATACCTGTGATTTGTCTTTATCTGCAAATTTATTTAGTAACTGAAGATAAATTTCTGTTTTACCACTACCTGTAATACCATGAATTAACCAAGCAACATTATCATGTTTTTCTGTTAAAGCTGACAACACGTTTTTTTGTTGAGCATTTAATTTAGGTGAAACTTCAGATTGGTTAGCCTCTGGTATCCATTTTTTTTCAACAACCACTCCCAAGGAAACTAATTCTTTAACACATTCTCTACCGTTCGAGATTGATAGATTTAATTCAGAATCTCTGATGGAATTTAGAAGTAAATCATGCGCTAACTTTCTAAGTCTAACCTTTCTTTTAGGTAATTCTTCAATCCACTTAAGAGTAAGTCCAGTTGTGGATTCGTAGATCATATCAACTTTTCTAATTTGCCCTTTCGCCTGTTTAATTCTTGACGGCACAACAGACATAATAGTCTGCCCAATAGGGTGATGATAATAATTAGAAACAAAATGTAATAATTTAAATAACGTCTGATCAAAAACAATTTCTTCTTCAGCAAAAATAATTTTTTTGAGCTTTTCTCTAGGCACATTAGTTACTGAGGAGATACCACAAATGATACCAATTATTTGTCGCCTCCCAAAAGGAACTTTGACATATTGGCCAATTACTATTATTTGGTCATTAGGCAAATAATCAAATAATTGATTAATAGGAACATCAATTGCTACCTGTATAAATTTTTCTTTAGCTACCATATTAAATTTGCAGTTATTTCCTTAAATAGAAATCGGAGGATAGGGTAAAATAACTTTTTATTCATTATATTGTAACCTTGTGAAAGCTCACCTTACTGATTTACTTTTTAATGCCGTCAGCCAACTGACAGATGAGGTCAATCAAAACCAAATTTTGATTGATAGACCAAAACTTATCGAGCATGGGGACTTCTCGACCAATATTGCTTTGATGCTTTCAAAAATTTTAAAAAAATCCCCTCGGGATATTGCCCAATTAATTTTGGATCTGCTACCCGAAACAAAATATTTTGATAGAATCGAAATTGCTGGGGCAGGTTTTTTAAATTTTTTTCTCAATACCTTTTCGCATCAAACAGTTATCAATCAAGTTATTAAAGAAAAAAGTGTTTACGGGAAAAACCAAAAAGGAAAGAACCATAAAATTCAAGTTGAATTTGTATCCGCCAACCCAACTGGTCCGCTTCATGTCGGTCATGGGCGAGGTGCAGCAATTGGTGATTCTATTGCACGATTATTTGAATTTTCAGGCTGGCAAGTAACTAGAGAATTTTATTATAATGATGCTGGTTCACAAATTGATAATTTAATGCGTTCAGTCAAATCTCATTGTCTCAATATTAAGCCTGATCACAAAGATTTCCCAATTGACGGTTATCGAGGTAGTTACATTGCAGATATTGCCAAGGACTATTTAGCTAAAAACTCCATACAATGCGCAGGAAAAAATATTTTAGCATCAGGTGATGTTCATAATGAAGAATCAATACGAAATTTTAGTATTGCCTACTTACGAAACGAGCAAGATAAGGATTTAGATGCTTTTCAAACTACTTTTGATGTTTATGCTCTAGAATCTGACCTATATAAAAATAATCAAGTAGATTTTGTCGTTGATACCTTAACAAAAGAAGGTCATACCTATGAGAAAGATGGGGCATTATGGTTAAAAACGACTAAATTTGGCGATGATAAAGATCGTGTCATGAAAAAATCAGATGGTGCCTTTACCTATTTTGTTCCTGATGTGGCTTATCATTTTAATAAATGGTCACGCGGATTTATTAGAGTTATTAATGAGCAAGGCGCTGATCATCACAGCACTATTAGTCGAGTTCGTGCAGGGCTTCAAGGCCTAAATAAGAACATACCTAAGGATTGGCCTGAATACGTTTTACATCAAATGATAACTGTAATGAAAAATGGAGCTGAAGTTAAAATCTCAAAAAGAGCTGGTAGCTACGTCACCCTCAAAGATTTAATAGATGAGGTTGGCTGTGATGCCACTCGCTATTTTTTAACTGCGCGACGTTCCGATTCACAATTAATTTTTGATATTGATCTCGCAAAAAGTCAAAGTAATGATAATCCAGTCTACTACATTCAATACGCTCATGCTCGAATTGAAGGTGTATTAAATCAGTGGGGAGGTGAGAGAAATAAACTTAGTATTAACTCTATTTATGCTTTTGAATCCCTAGCAGAGAAAAAACTCATAAAAAGATTAAGTGAGTTCCCTGAGGTTGTGGTTCAAGCTACCGAAGAACTAGCTCCTCATCAAATCACAAACTTCTTAAAAGACTGTGCAGCAGAACTGCATAGCTACTATAATGATAGCAAATTCTTAGTAGACGACGAAGTAACTAAGTTAGCAAGACTTGCCCTTATTTATGCCACACAATGTGTATTAAAAAATGGTCTAGGATTATTAGGTATTAGTGCGCCAAAAAAAATGTAAAGGAAAATTATTATGACAGACGATTACCGAACAAAGAAAGCAATCAACGCTGAAAAAACTCCTTTTACCAATGGCTTATTCTTTGGTATATTGCTTGGAATTTTAGTCTCGATAGCAGTTACACTATTTATTACTAATGGTAAAAGTCCTTTTGTTTCTAAAGAAACAGAAGGAGCATGTATTGAAGTCAATTCATCAATAGGACAAGAAGAAGTTATTAATATTGACGAAGATGCAACTTTTGACTTTTATGACACTCTTCCTAAGGAGTCATCTGTTTATAAGGAAGAAAAGATAAAATCTAACCCTGATAAGGATAGGGATGTTGATTACTTCATTCAGGTTGGGGCCTTTTCTGAAGAAAGTCCAGCAGATAATCTCAAAGCTAAACTAGCTCTAATGGGATTCGAGTCAGTCATTATGTCTGCTAAAATTGGTAAGAATGTTTTTCACCGAGTTAGCGTTGGGCCTTATCAAAAATATGAACAAGCAAAAGACGTTAGTGAAAAATTAATGAAAGAAGGATTTAAAGCAAACTTAACTAAACTTACTAGGCCTAAACTAAATTAAATATAGGAGATATTCATGAAAAAATTATTATTAGCATTTTTAGTCATCATTTCAAATAATGCTGTTTCGGTTGAACCTCAACCAGGAATCAATTTTAAAAATATCGATGAAATTATTGCCACTGAATCTGGGGATAAAATTGAGGTCATTGAATTATTCTGGTATGGATGTATACATTGTTATACCTTGGATCCCTATTTAGATAAATGGTCTGATAAATTACCAAAAGATGTAATATTTAAAAGAATTCCTGCCATCCCAAGAAAAAATTGGGCGCCAGCAGCAAAAGCTTATTACGCATTAGAAACACTGGACTTAGATCACAAACTACACGAAAAAATGTTCGAGGCAATTCATAAAGAAAAAATTTTAAACCCTGCTGATCCAAAAGCTCTTGCAAAATGGATTGCAGTAAATGGAAAATTAGATATGGCTGAGGTCAACTCGGCGTTTAATTCTTTCTCTATGAATGCTAAGCTATCGCGATCATTCAAGATGTTTAAAGCTGCTGGAGCCACAGGGGTACCTAGCATTATTATTGATGGTCGTTATTTAACTTCTAGCACTATGGCTGGTGGTGAACAAAATACTATTGATCTGATGAATTACATAATCGATAATGTTCGAAAAGATAAAACAAAATAATAAATCTTTATGGGACTCAAAATAATAATAACAGGTGCTAGTTCTGGGATAGGTCAAGCTCTTGCAAAAGAATATGATAAGGAAGGTGTAGTTATTGGCCTACTTTCCAGACGTAAAGATAAGCTGATTGAATTACAGAAAACTCTTTCCTGCAAATCTCTAATTTTCTCTGTAGATGTAACGGATCTTGCCCAATGTAGATGGGCTGCAGAAGAATTTATGGCACTTCATGGAGTACCTGATATTGTTATTGCTAATGCAGGTATAAGCTCAGGTACGCTAACCGAAAATTTCTCAGACCTTGAAACATTTAAAAGAATTATTGCTACTAATCTGACCGGAGTCACCCATACGTTTTATCCATTTATTCAGCCCTTTAAAAAGAGAGGATCAGGCCACTTTGTTGGAATATCAAGTGTTGCAGGTATCCGAGGTCTGCCTGGAGCAGGCGCCTATAGTGCTTCAAAGGCAGCTCTTACAAACTATCTAGAAAGCTTTCGCATAGAGCTTTCGAGCAATAATATTGATGTTACAACAATTGCACCTGGGTATATTAAAAGTCCAATGACTGATGTTAATGATTTTACAATGCCTTTTTTAATGCCCACTGATAAAGCTGCTCGTGACATCATTAAAGCTATTAAAAACAAAAAAAAGTACGTCATTATTCCATGGCAAATAAATTTTATTGGGAGAATCATGTATCTTCTTCCAATTTCAATTTGGGATTGGCTAGCCAAGAAAGCTCCGCGCAAAAGAATTACCCCTTATAAGTAAATTCATCTGATTTTTCACAATCACCCCTCGAATAATAGTTATAAATAATTTAGAATATGACCTTAGTTCAAATCTTCCAATTTCCTAAGTAAAGGTATAAATGATAGAGCATCGAAAGCCCGAAAATAGTAGTGACTACATCGCAATTTTAATTACCAAATTTTTATGTTTTTTTGCAATTACTTTTTTTGCAAAACGTTACGGTCATCACGCAGTAGCACTGGAAACAGTTGCTGCAGTCCCTGGAAGGGTAGCTGGTATGTGGATTCATTTAAAATGCCTTATAAATATGCAACACGATAGAGGCTGGATTAAAATTTTACTAGACGAAGCAGAAAATGAGCGTATGCATTTGATGACTTTTGTTGAATTTACTAAACCTAGATGGTTTGAGCGTGCCTTAATTTTATTTGCTCAAGTCGCTTTCTGGAACTTTTATTTTGTCCTCTATATATTTTTTCCTCGTACCGCACATCGTATTGTTGGTTATTTTGAAGAAGAAGCAGTTACAAGTTATGCCGCGTATCTTGAGCAAGTTGAAAATAATTCTAATCAAAATGTTGATGCGCCACAAATTGCTATTGAATATTGGAAACTCAAAAGTGACGCCAAGTTAATTGATGTTATTAAGGTCGTTCGTAACGATAAAAAAAAACATGCCATTATTAATCATAATTTTGCAGATATTCTCGACGAAGATAATAAAATAAAGCATATTAAAAAAATTGAATTAAAAAAAGAAGAACCAAAATTTAACAGTGTACCTGAACGCCTGCATGATAATCTTTATCAACAATTTCATTTGGGTGGCCTCGTATTCTTTAATCGAATAGTCATGGCCCCACTGACACGAAATCGTGCAACAATAAAAGGGGTTCCTACACCAATGATGATTTCATACTATGAACAACGAGCAAGTGCCGGTCTAGTTATTGCCGAAGCAACTCAAATAAGTCAACAAGGCCAAGGTTATATATGTACACCGGGTATTTATTCCGAAGAACAAACCGAAGGTTGGAAAAGAGTTGTAGATAAGGTGCATAACCGTGGCGGTAAAATCTGCTTGCAACTTTGGCACGTAGGGCGCATTTCACATAATGAATTACAACCGAACCAAGGACAACCAATTGCTCCTTCAGCTATTCGAGCAAATGCAAAAGCCTTTATTTCCTCTGGATTAACTGATGTATCAGAGCCAAGGTCTTTGATGGCATATGAAATTCCTTTAATTGTTGAAGAATTTAGACAGGCTGCTGTAAATGCTAAAAAGGCTGGCTTTGATATGGTAGAGATTCATGGAGCTAACGGTTATCTTGTAGATCAATTTTTACGTGATAGTAGCAATGTTCGTGCTGATGACTATGGGGGCTCGATTCAAAATCGAACCCGGTTCTTATTAGAAATAGTCGATGCAATCTCAACAATTTATCCATCTAATAAAATTGGCTGTCGTATTGGACCATCATCAGAAATTAATGACATTCAAGATTCAGATCCACAAACCTTATTCAACTATGTGGCTGAACAATTAGGACAAAAAAAGTTAGGTTATATCAACGTGATAGAAGGTAGGACTAGAGGAAATAAAAGTAACGTAGTATTTGACTATAATCAAATTTATCAAATCTTTAAAATGCATGGTGGCATTGCGACTATGGCAAACAATGGATACGGTAAATACTTGGCAGATACTTCATCTGTAGACTTAGTAGCTTTTGGCATCCCTTTTATAGCTAATCCAGATTTAGTATATCGCCTAGAGCATAATTTACCACTAGCAACCGCAGACAAAGATACCTTTTATGGCGGCGCTGAAAAAGGCTACACAGATTATCCATTTTGTTCAAAAGAGTAGGGTAAACTAACTAGTATGCTAAGTATTAAAAATATATTAATGACATGCCTATTGAGTTTAATCATTATTGGCAGCTTATCTGCCAATCAGATAGGTGACATTGCGCCTAATTTTACCGCCAAAACCACAAAAGGAAAAATAAATTTTCATAATTGGAGTAAAGAAAAATGGGTAGTATTATTTTCTCATCCAAGCGATTTTACACCGGTGTGTACCACTGAATTAGCACAAGTAGCAAAGCTTCAGCCTGAGTTTAAAAAGAGAAATGTCAAAGTAATAGCATTAAGTACTGATTCTTTAGAAGATCACAACGAGTGGATTCCAGATATTAATCGCTATAAGGATAAAATTAAAGAAAAAAATACTTTAGATAAAATTATCAGCAATTTTAGTAAAAATACTGATGTTAATTTTCCATTAATCTCCGATGAAAACTTTGAAGTCGCTTCTCTTTATGGTATGTATCACCCAAATGCTGAGCCTAACACAGGTTCATTTGGTAATTTAAGTAAAGCTACTATTCGATCAGTATTCATTATTGATCCTAGCAAAAAAATCCAGACTATTTTAGTTTACCCAAAAAATATTGGAAGAAACTTCGATGAAATTATTAGAATTATTGATGCACTTCAACTATCTGAAAAATATAAAGTATCAACACCTGCCAATTGGAAAATAGGAGATCCTGTAATCGTTTCAAATGATATTCCGCTAGAAGATATTAAAGAGAAGTTTGATACGGATGAAGTTAAGTACTTTGAGGATTATCTAAAAATGGTTGATCAGCCAGGCTACTTTGGAGGCTCAAAAAATAGTAAGTTTCGCTCCAAAGGAAATTTTAAATAAAACATATACCAATTGTAAATTGTTTTAAACTGGGAGAAAACGAAGAAGAGAGGTAATGATAATCAGTAAAATTAAACTCCAACCAATTCTATCCATGTATTTTTTAAGTGCATAATCAATTTTATTACCAAATACTTTCACTAAAAAAGCTACTAAATAAAACCTAGCCCCCCTCCCAATACACGAACCAATTAAAAATGGTAAGAATCCCATATTTAAGGCACCTGCAGCAATAGTAAATATTTTGTAAGGAATGGGAGAAAATCCTGCAATTAAAATTGCCCAAAATCCCCAATCGTTAAACCAATAAAAAGCTTTTTTATAGGCCATCATATAGCCTAAACTTTCTATCAGAGGCTTAATATAGTCAAATGCAAATTTACCTATTACATACCCTAGAATTCCACCTAAAACAGATGCTACCGTTGTTATAAGAGCATAGTTCCAAGCTTTGGAAGGACTTGTTAAACACATAGGGGCCAACATAACATCAGGAGGAATTGGAAAAAAAGATGATTCACTAAAGCTTAATAAAAATAAATAGTAAGCAGCCTTAGTATGAGAAGCTAAACGTAAAATATAATCATAAAGTTTGTGTAATTTTTTCATAGTGACTAATTACATATTAACAAAGAATCTATTATTAAACATTTTAATGATTCGTAATACTAAAATTAGCCCTTTATTTTTGTTTACTTTTCCTCATGAAAATACCCCTTACGTGAGTTAATCTTTCAATGCCGTGAAAGAGGAGAGTGCTTCAGTAATATTTTCACGCAGTGACTGGCATAATTATAAGGTTAAAGACTCCGACAACTAACTCATGCCTTTAGTTATCGTATTATGATTATAAAAATTATTATTCTTTTTTTGCAACTGTATAAGGTTCATCAATTTCTATCAAAATTTTTCCTATATCCACTTTTGGTGTTGTACAACCTATTAAAAATACTAATAACAGACAAAACACTTTAATTATGAATTTCATAATTTCTAGCTAAATTTTTATTTGTTGTCATTTCCACTACATTTACTAAAGTTATTAGAGCAATGAGTAAAATTACACCTTTAATTAATTTTTTAATCTGCATTTAAATCTCCTAATTCTTAATATATAAATTAGCATCTTCTGGCTCACGCATCGCCAAGGCTTGAATCAATAATTCTGCCTCTTCAATCCCGTTTTTTGAAGCTTTATTAAGCCAATATGCCGACTGCCTTTTATCTTGTAACATCCATTTACCATCTTGATATAGAAGGCCTAAATGATATTGTGCTTGAGGGAGATCATGACGAGCTGCTAACGTAAAATACTTAAAAGCTTTTTCTTCATCAATAGGGGTACCTAATCCATAATGATATAAAAATCCAAGGTTTAAATAAGCCTCTGGAATATTAGCGTCTTTCGCTTTAATATAATGATCAAGTGCCACTATATAATTTTGATTAATCCCTCTGCCATAGTGATTCATTAGTCCGAGATTGAATTCTGCTTCTAACAATCCTCCTTTAGCAGCCTTTTGATACCAGTAATAAGCAACAGAATGGTCCTGGAAGTAACTTGGTCCATAGTGAAGCATCTGAGCTAAGTTAAGTTGTGCTTCAGCCAAACCCTGTTCGGCGGCCAATTTATAGTTCTTCATAGCTCGATTAAAATCATATGTAACTCCCTCTCCTGAAAGTAATAATTTAGCTAAGTTAAATTGAGCTTCTTTCATGTTATGAGCTACAGCTTTTTCATACCAATTTGCAGCTTTCACAATGTCTTTTTTTATACCCAATCCATAGTGGTACATTTGAGCTAAATTAAACTGAGATTCTTTGACACCAGATAAATTTATTTCGCATTTATAAATATTTGTTGCAGTCTTTGCTTTTGCAGATTTACTAAACCATTGATATGCAGCGGGCATATCTTTTGGTCGACCTAAGCCATATCGATTCATAAGTCCCAAATTAAATTCAGCTTCTGGGCTATTTTGTTCAGCAGCTTTTTCATAATGGACATAAGCCTCAGATAAATCTTTGGCTTTACCTTGTCCATAATGATTGAGGAGGCCTAACTTAAAATGAGCTTGTGTTAGTCCATTATCTGCAGCTCTTTGAAAAAGATCTAAAGCACGAGAATAATCTTTAGTAAGAATATTTCCTCGATGATAATTTTGTGCAAACTCATACTGTGCTTTGGCAACTTTATCCACGGGTGGAATTTTTCCAAAACCAACAAATTCACCTTTTGGAAACCAATTTTGCCAAAAAGTTTCTTGCTTACACGAATTTTCTGCATGGCTAAGTGTTGAAATTAAGAGTATCTGAGATAGCGCTAAAGTAATTTTATTAAATTTCATAATGTAACCTCTAATTATTGTTGTCATTAGTTTGACGATACAAAACACTAAAGGTCAGGACTGAAATTAATTATTCAACTAATTTTTTAACGATTATGTAATTCATATTAAATTTTGCTTGGGTATTACCCAATGCAGCTGATTTTTTATACCAATCTAATGCTCGATTATAATCTTGAGTTACATTAATGCCTTGCTCATACATCAGCCCTAAATTAAATTGTGCGGCAGAATCAAATTTTAGGGCTAACCTCGAACATCCTTCAATAGTTAGAAGTTTAGGATTGCATTGATTGTCTAAAGAATTTTTTGTTACTGAGACAAGGGGGACATAGTTATTAAGTCTTGACCAAAATCCTGTGAATGCACCTGAACGATCAAAGAAATTTTTTCTAAAAGATTGTTGCATAGTTTCTTCTTTCCTCTCTTCATTAGCAAAATTACCGGCTACCATTGGTTTTGTAAAGTGGGGTTCAATTTTTGTTGCCCAGACCAAGCTTCCGCTAACAAGCAATAAGATTAATGCTTTTATTTTATAGTCTAAAAACTTTTTAGTGTATTTAGATTGTGGGGTAAGTAAGCCTTCTTCTTCTAACCTTAATCGAAGTCGCTCATAAATATCAACTTGATTACTTGCGGCTTGATTCTCTATTCTTAGCTTTCGGTTAACCAATGCAGCTCTAACTAACCTCGCCTGAAGACGCAACTTAGCATCCATCTTAATAACTGTGTGCCCCGCAATAGTACTTAACCAGTCTTGGTCTAACTTTGACTCTTCTCTAGCCATTTATTTCACTCCAATCTTTAAACATTCATCAATTAATGGTGCTATTTTTTTCCGGGCTTGCGATAATAATTCTTTTGTAGCATTAGCACTTCTCCCAATAACATCAGCGATAGATTTTATATCCATACCATCCATTTGATGATCTAATGCTTCTGCATGATCAGGATAGGCATCATAAAAATCATTCTCAAGTTTATCCCGTACGCATTCAGTTTGATCTTCATAGCCTTCTTTCCGGTTGAAATTAATATTTCCCATATCTTCATCTTTCGAGTGTTCGTCAACTTTCCCATCTTTCTCTTGATTTAATAAATATTCCATATGCTTTTGTTTGTTTTTATCCAAATTCTTTTGTTTTTTCTTATAATCTAATAAAGTATTTCTCAGCACTTGATACATCCAAGTTCTGGCATATTTTACGTCCTCAATAGTGTCTGCTTTTTTAAAAATTTTAATAGTCATTAATTGATAAACTTCGATTGCATCGTCAGGCGACAACTTCCCATGTTTCATTGCAAAAAGCGTAAACTCCCCATAATTAAAAGCTGATTTTTTTTTATCAAATTTTGGGCCATAGTGAAGGCTATACATAATAAAACCAAGGTTTTTATCTTCTTTATTTCCTTGTATTAACGTCATCACTTCAGTTGCAATTTCACGCGCTTCTATTGTCATTGATTTCCCCCTATCAATACTTTATTCTTATTTCTACTTTTATATAAGCTCTGTCCTCATTTAATACTTATTAAATCAATCTAATCATTTCAGCCACCCATGTTCCTTTGATACAAATTATTTTTTTACTAAAAAGAAAGCAGAAGTCAAAACCTCTCCAATCTTCCACAAGGTAAACTTAAATTAATTATAATAGGTTGACGATTAATTTAATTAAAAGTCAGGATATATTCTTAATTAATATAAATAAAAGATTTAGAAAAAAATTAGGTGGCTAGTTTTCGCACTAGCCAAGCGGTAGAAAATATTTAACAGGAGGATACTAAAATTTTCTACGACAGTACTAATGATTCAGGTATATCTTGCGCATGATATGAAAGTCCATTATTTGGCGTACTCATCTCATTGACAATTTGTAACAGGTAGACGATATGTTTATGAATTAGTCAGGATTATTAAAATATATATATAAAAACAGCTAGTGCGTTAGATTGTTGTTTGACCTAAAATCAGACTTGTTACTTTACATTTTCTTTTAACTCTAGGTCCAAACCTTCAACACGCTTTAAAAATTCTTTGGTATATTTTACTTTCTTTGTCTTGCCTTTTACTTGTGTCTTGCTTATTGTTTTTTTTTCTAACTTTTTAGTCTTAAAGTTGGAGTTTGAATTCCTTGGAGCTTGGAGTAAAACATACAAAATAGAGATAAATACAATTATTATTGATAAAACTAATATGACAAACACAACATTATTAGAGTTTGCCATTACTAGCTTTATTATATTATTATAAGTATCTAGCATTATTTTCTTCTATCAATTTAATGCTCAATGATATTACATGTTGACATCTAATATTTTTTTAAATTGCTTTAACTAATTCTTCAATAACTTTTTTAGCGTCTCCAAAAAGCATTGTTGTCTTGTCTAAATAAAAGAGTTCATTGTCTAACCCTGCATAACCTGGTGCCATAGAGCGTTTATTTACAATAATCATTTTCGCTTTTTGCGCCTCTAAAATTGGCATTCCATATATTGCACTACCTGGAGTTTTTGCTGCCGGATTAACTACATCATTAGCACCAATTACCAAAACAACATCAGTTTGACTAAACTCACCATTTATATCCTCCATTTCAGCTACCTGATCATAAGGTACATCAGCTTCAGCTAATAATACGTTCATATGGCCCGGCATTCTTCCTGCAACAGGGTGGATAGCATATTTGACACTAATGCCTTTTTCAATAAGCTTTGTAGTAAGTTCTTGTAAAGCATGTTGAGCTCTAGCAACAGCCAAACCATAACCTGGGACAATAATTACGGACTCGGCATTGGACATTAAATAAGCAACGTCATCTGCTGAACCAGACTTAACTGGTCTATCTCCTTCACTAGCTATATCATCTGTTACGTCGGCACCAAAGCCTCCCAACATTACCGAAACAATTGACCGGTTCATAGCTTTACACATAATATAAGATAAAATTGCTCCCGATGAGCCCACACATGCTCCAGCTATTATTAACACTGAATTATTTAGCGTAAAACCAATCCCAGCCGCAGCCCATCCAGAATAACTATTTAGCATTGAAACGACTACAGGCATATCAGCCCCTCCAATTGGTATAATTAGGCTCACACCTAATATCAATGCCAATCCCAGCATAATTAAAAATGCCATTGTTGATTCTGATTGAAAATAAATAACTCCACATACAACCATTGCAATTGCTAAGATAAGATTAATCCAATGTTGGCCAACAAAAACTATAGCCTTTGCTCCAAATTTCCCTGACAATTTTCCAAATGCTACCACTGATGCAGTAAATGTAATCGCGCCAATAAATGCTCCGATAAATAACTCAAAGCGTTGCACCAT
>MDTF01016473.1_pt1 | contig 17646 bp, 11 predicted proteins | sample 811191 | NCBI WGS metagenome assembly MDTF01 (sample SAMN05326649, study PRJNA326480) | marine metagenome | isolation source: seawater | place: Southern Ocean | collected 2011 | reverse complement strand
TTTTTACCTATAATATTAGCTGATGACGATATCATAGCTCCAGCTTTAATGTTTTCTGTTGCAGTTATTTGTTCAGCAAAAAGAGATTGAGCAACACTTATTCCACCTTCAACTCTTAAAGCTCCTGTGTCTCCTGATGCATCAGTTGCATTTGTTGTATTTGTAAAATCCATTATTCCAGAAGAAGTAACGTTTCCTATAATTGTAATTTTATCTACAGTATTATCTCCTAGTGCAACATTACCTTTTCCAATAAGATCACCAAATACAGTTAAATTGTTTGAAGCTGTAATATTTGCAGATACAATACTATTTGAAGAACTTATTGTTCCTGTAGAAGTCATGCTTGGTGCAGATAATGTTCCTACGAATACTGATGAAGTAGATGAACCAGATATATTTCCAGACATTGTCATGTGACCGTGTGTACCGTTTAATATTAATGTATTTGTTCCAAACGTTGCTAGTCCACCAATAGTTAATGTTGAAGTAGAACTTCCTGATATATTTCCATGAACTGTAAGATCATCTGTTATAAGAGCATCATCAGAAATTATTAATCCTTCAGCAGTAATAACTCCACTTGAACTTATATTACCTTCAGCCTTTATATTTCCTGAAGAATCAATAGACATTTGTTGTGTATTGTTTGTGAGGAAGTCCATAGAATCGTCTGAGTGCATATATCTAATTCGACCTATATCTTCGTCAGCTGTATCTCCGAATTTAATAAGTGATTCTCCAGCAATGTGTCCAAGAACCGTTATCGCTGCAGTTGCACCGCCTGGTAAATTTCTTTGGAATATTGCTACTGTATCGTTATCAATAGTAGGAAGATTTCCTGCTCCATCTAGTTGGAATCTTGAAGAACCTGTAGCAACTATTAATAATTCAGATGCCGTTATTTCTCCTGACGCAATTAAATTCTTTCCAATTAAATTACCACTAGCTGATACATTACCTGATGCAGTTAGATGAGTAGTTAAAGTAGCGCCTGAATTAAGAATGCCATTCATTGACATGTTTCCACTTGCACTTATATTTCCTGATGCAGTAATATGTCCAGATGTTCCGTTTATTACAACAGTAGCTGTTCCAAAGGTTGCAGCTCCTGAAACTATTAAATTACCAGAAGCAGTAATATGTCCGTCTGTATCACCTTTACCTCCTACTGAAAGCTGTCCACTTGCACTAATGTTACCAAATACAGTAAAGTCTGAGTTAGGATCTGCAGTTTTAATACCTACATTACCATTTGAAGAATCTTGAAATAGACCTACAGAACCTGCATCGTCAATAAATTGAGAATCACCTTTAAAGGTATTAGTTATAGATGAATCATCTTGGATAATTGTGTCAATGTATCCTGTTCCTTCAACATATATATTTCTCCATTCTTGTGCATCTGAACCTAAGTCATAAGTATTATTTATGTTTGGTATAATGGAAGAGTTTACATCTGCGCCAAATGTTACATTATCAGTGTTTGTATCTCCTAACTGAATTCCACCATGTGTATATGCACTTAAAGTTGTATGTCCTTCAACATATATATTTCCTTTAGCGTGAATATTTCCACTAATAAAGGCATTTGATGCTGTTAAATTTCCTGATGCTGATATTGTTCCATGTACAGCTAGTAGGGGATTTGTTTTATTATCTCCAGATCCACTAATAACAACTCCACCATTCGTGGATCCTGTTATGGATACTTTCGTTCCGTCATGTGGGTTAACACTGTTTACATTAAGTCTACTCATTTTATTCGCTCCGTATTCTGTTTAGTTTTAGTAGTCACTAACATTTATTAAATTTATTTCTTTCATTCGGTTAAAGCTCGTAACTACAAAATTACTGCCAGCTCCTATGTCAACGGTACCACTGATTGAAAAGGGTCCCATCCAAATTCCATTTTGTCCAGCTGCAAGTGTTGACGTTCCTGAAGCTGTTATTTGATTAAGTGCAAGAACTTCCGCGTTAACTGAAGTTGCATGTACATCTTGCCATCTTAAAGCCTCAGTTCCTATGTCAAAGGTATTATCTGTATCGGGCCTTAAATTTGAAGTAATATCTGCATTAATAGTAAGTGAATCTGAAGAAGCATCTCCACTATTCATGTTACCACCTAAAGTGATATTACCTTTAATTTGTGCATTTCCTGATAAAAACAGGTTTGATGCAGTTATATTTCCAGATGCACTAATACCTGCAGATGCACTGATTGATGTTAAGTTTAAGTGTGTAAATCCTGCACCAGTAAGTGTTAGTGCACTTGCTGTTAGGGCTCCTGAAGCAGATATTGCTCCTTGAACTCTCAGTGTTGCCTGATTTGTTGGAGTACCGCTACTGGATATAATCTGTGACCCAGTAAGGTGCCTAAAATTGCCATCAACCTCTGCATGGGTTAACGGTGATCCTTTCGTATCTCTAAATATCATTGCCAAAATAATTCTCCTATGTGATTTTGCACTCCTTAACTATATATAAATATAGCGAAAGAGCACTAAGTATCAAACCGAACAACAAAAGTCATATCATAATCTACCATTTTAAAAATTGGTTGGGCTAATGAGCCTATTACTAATAGTTCTCCTGCATCGTTATATAATCCTATTCGTGTAATATATGGATTCCATCTATCTCCACTAGTATAGTTATATAATTCTTTTGTTTTGTGGTTTTTAATTACAGATGGATTAAAGGTTTGATTGTATTCTGTTGCCTTTGCTTCACAAGTAAACATGTTTTCAGTTATTCTTGTAGTGTTTCTGAATTTAATGTTTGCTGACCTTGGTGCTTCTGCTACATATGACGAAGATGGATGTGTTACTACAATTTGTCCATGTTCGTAAAATATATTACCCCAGTGATTAAGGCCTGTGCCGCTTGATGCACTCATATAATTTATTTGTGTAGTACTAAGTGAGCCACTATATATTCTAAATTCATCTATTTGACCACCAAAAGGTCGTGTTACATAAGTTTCTGCAGGCCTTGTGTTTGTTGTAGAATTTGGAGTTCCTTCTAATTGGTATTGTTGTGCACCTAATATAATAGGATTTTGGTTTCTTATTTGGCCGGCATCTGTCATTGTTGCATGGTCGCCATTGGAAAGTTTATAATCTACATATAAGTCTAGATTAGAACCTGATTTTTGGAAAAGAAAATGTCTAAATACTCCGTCTCTAACATTAGTTTCATATACACAAGTTTCTACCTGTCCTGAGCCATCCTTTCTACTTGCATGCAAATGGCCATCATTATTGTTAATGTATATCTTAAATGGATACTGAGAATTATTGTCACCATTTATATCGTCTTCATCATCTTTACCTATAATAAAAGATTCACTATTTTGTGTTTTTATTACATGGCTTAAAATTGTACTAGTTTTAAAACTATTACTTCCAGTGTGTTGTGTAGAATTAGCCTTTAAATAAAAAGATACAGCAAAGTCTTCGTTCTCAATAAAGTCACACTGTGGATTTCCGTTATAATCTGGATCTATTTTTACAAAGCTCCAACTGTCTATGAATTTTTGTTCAGTTGTACTAGTTGGTATTGTTGTAGAATCTCCATATTTTCCTGTAAATTCTATTCCTGTTCCATATGCACTTCCAGTAAGTACCTTTACTCTATTTGATGATATTTCATTCTGGTACATGCTAAAATCTGTAATGCTGCCAGAAGCTATTTGTTCGTTTAAAAATCCTTTACCATATTCAGGCATATATTGATATGGAGTAAGGTCTTTAAAGGGTAAATATACAACTGTTCCCTCATTCGGAGGAACACTTGAATCTGTAGTAATTCCACTTGAAGTTGCATAGGCTGAATTATATAGGTTTCCTTGTCCATCATCCTTTAAGTTTATTGTATGTCCATTAGGTGCACCAGATGCTGTAGATGCAAAAGATACCTCTACTGATCCTCGCAGTATTGCTGATCCATAAATGTAATGTGGTACAGAAATTACATATGCAGTATCATATAGTTCCCTATGTTCGCGTGAATCTCCTGTTGAACAGAATACTTGTCCAGGATTTGGCCAATCTCTATAATACATATGCCAAAGATTATCCCAAATAGACCTTGACGGAATAGAATTAATTGAATTTACGTCTTCACTTCCACTATTAAACTCGCTAAACCTATCAGCTTTACCTACATATCCATATATTGCCGGTACAATTAGATCTGATCCAACTGTCATAGGCGATTCTGGTTTATATGATGCAGAATAAGTAGATAGTGTTAGGTCATAAGATTTGTTTGCAGTAAAACCTCGTACCTGTATGTCATCTTTCTCAAATGTCTTAAAAACTTCGGACATACTTTTTCCCTATTTAGAATTCAAGTTTTACACGTACAAGAGCCTCTCTTGAAAATGTTTTTAATAATGGCTTACTTAATTTTGCTATAGCCAATAATTCATTATTGTCATTATATAGTCCTAGTGAAGTTACATATGATTTTGGATCTCTAAAGAACGATGCATTTGCAAAAGTTCCAGTAGATCCTGATGTAAATGTAGGATTATTTGAAAAGTTAAATTCATTATTTTTAACTCGTATAAAGTAGTGAGTAGAGTGAATTGTTTCTTTATTTCTTGCAGCTAAATAACCAACTTGTGCAGTTGAAGATCCACTTAAGTGTGTAAAGAAGTCGGATGTATTTGCATTTGAAACCGTTACGGCTGTTGATGAATATGCAAACGATGAAGAGTTAACTCTTATTCTTGCACTTCCACTAATTGCCATTGGATCTAAAATTATTACTCCCATGTCAGGATAAACTAAACCATAGTGAAATGTATTTGCTGCCATTACACCTGAATCTATAGTACCACTCCTAATAAAGTATTGTCTTCCTGCTTCAGTAACTGTTCCATCTGATACTGTAGAGTCATCAATTAATTTGATAGGATATTGTGTTCCTGAAACATGTAGTTCCCAATTACCCGGATCTATTTTTTCTTTCATTCTAGTTCGCTGGAAATTTATAGCATAAATCATTTCAAGGTTTGCATGAGAATTAGGATGTACATTATTAACAGTAAATCTTGAATCTCCTGCGTTTAATAATGTATTTGCATACTGAGTGTATATTGCTTTACTTGGAGTAAATCCAACAGAAGCATACTGAGGAGGTTGTGAACCTGATCCTGCATAGTGTCCAAACGCGAGTGCAAACTGAATTTCTTGATTATTATTTCTTGATGGATCTTTTTGGTATACATCTAAATAATATTCTCCAGAACTTTGACTTTGAGCAGAAGAAGTAAACATTCCTGTTATTTCTCCTTGGTTTTCAGAAAACAATGCAGCTGTTACTACATCAGAATCTAAATTTTCTACAATGTCATCAGCTCCAAATTCAGAAAATACTGAAGTTATAGCTCTTGGTGTAATAGGATTTGGCCTAGGTCGTACGAAAGGTCTTCTACTTGGTTCTTGTTGAGGTCTTTCTCGGTCTCTAGTGACTCTATCACTTTGGTTTTGTCCTTTACTAGGACTTAATCTTGCTGGAGAAACTGGGTTTCCTCTGCTGTCTCTATAATTTGCCATTGTTTATTTCCCTATCTATATGCTGGTGACTCTAGTATATTGGTACTGACTTCTTCCTTGTTAACAGTAATAGTCACAGTTGCAGATCCACCTGTTTCGTTTCCAATAATGGTTAATGTTGTTGATACACTTTGTAATGGTTGTGCTTTTGCCACAATTTGAAATGACTTTCCAACTAAACTTATAGACTTAACATTCGTTTCAATAGGGCTTGGTACAGATGGATTAAACCTTGAGTCTACAGCTCCTCCTGGTGCAATGTTTAAATAACATACATCTGAATCTGCAAGAATTGCTGTGTATCCGAAAGTATTATTTCCATTTTGAAAGTTTGTTGTTGAAGGAACTACTGTTGCATTTTGTCCTGCGGATGTTAATGTTACCGCAGCAGGTAATGCAGCCACAACTGGCATTTTAGATATATTCTTTGGTAATGTTACCAATTTATACCTCATCATTTGTGTTTCATCTGGACTTGCTTCGACAATAGGCATTGATTCTATTGCTTGTCCGTAGTAGTTTGTTCCTAGGGCATGATTAACATCCCATAAGTTATAGTCAATTTCATCATCTGCAAGAGCAAATTTTGTAATATTGAAGGCAGATCTATTTTTTGCTAATAGTTCTCTTCCTTTTTTAGTTAAGATTGCGTCAACTGTTATCGTTGTTTTATCTAAGTATCCCATTTTGTTGTCTCCATTTGTTACAGATTATATATCAATAATAAATATAAAACTGTTTTAATTTTATATATATTATAGCACTTGATTTCCTTGAGGTGCATTTCTACTAGACCTATAGTAGTTATATCTACCACCGGATGTAACCTGTCCTCTACCAGCTGCAGGTGCTCTTCCGATTGGTCTTCCAGAGTATTGACCTACTCCTCTACCAATACCTTCTCCTGATATTGCACCTGGACCTTCGCCAAGTGTTGATGGTGTTGCTGTTAGTGTGAACGGCGTTGTATCAATTACTTCTACAACAGGTCCTCCGTCAATAGTTTGTGGTGAATCTATATTAAAGTCTGACGCTGACATCATGCAGCCGTCATATATTAAGTTTTGTATGCCTTTAGCTCTATAGTCTTGATATTGTGCAGATCTACTAAGTACTGATATTCCATTTAGATTTTGTATAGGAGCTCCACTATGTGAAACAATAGATTGTCCATCTAAATTGCCATATCCCAAGTCGGCTTGTCCAAATTGTATTCTAGGTACCTTTATTCCTAAAGATTGGCTAAGTTCAGTTCCAAACCTATGTAGTTCAGTAAACTTATAAAAAGATTCTCTTTGATTTCCAATAAACGGATAGAAAAATTCTTTACCTCTATCTCGACAAGACTTATTATCAGCATAAGAAGTTAAGCCATTGTTTATTACTGGATAATTTGTTGGTCTATCAAATACAGGTTTATTTGGAAATAAATTTGTTGTTAAATATTCATTCTTATTAAAGTCAAAGAATACTTCATTTTCTCTAGGATCCATAGGATGACTAACAGTCATGAAAACGTCTCTTTCCCAGTATGCATTTGCTTGTGTTACCTGAGTCCTGGTAGAATCACTTAGAAGAGTTATTTTTGGAAATTTCCTTACATTTTTACCACCTGCAAATCCGTTCTCATTAGGAAATACATGAAGTCTACTTGCACTATGCGCTGCAAATAATCCTTGTTGAGAAGCTTGAAGAGCACTATATGCATAAGGAGGAAAGAACGTTCCAAACATATGTGTATTACCATTATCGCCAATAGCTGATTGTGTAATTGGTACTCTAAATATTGCTGTTTGGTCACCAGAAGAATTTGTAGTTGTTCCATCTTGATGAACCGCGCCACATGTAAATAAACTGTGTCCATTTATTGCCGTTCTGATATTTGCTGCAAGTGCGGATGGGTTACTATTATATACAAATACAGATCCGGCAACATTTGCTCCTTGTGATTCAGTTGATCCTTCTCCTTTTAGATTAGCAGAATCGTGGCATAAAAATGTTACAACTGTTCCGTTTGTCGATGTTAAAACTATAGACTTTGATGAATAAGTTTCTGCTCCTGCATTTGGAAATGTTCCTGCTAATCCAATTGTAGTTGAAGCCTTTGTTGCAGCTTCTGTGGTTGTTCCTGTTACAGTATAATCTGAATAGTTTCCAAAACTGCCGCTCCAATAAACTGGTAAATGCCACTCATATCTTGCAGCACCACCATGTTGGTCTCTTTCCCAACACATAAAAATATCATCCTTTATAAGTGGTTCAAAGGGTTTTTTTATTATAGTTGCTTCAAGTTCTCCAACTGTAGTTCTAAACAATCCAGTTACATTTCTTTCTCGTTCACGTTGACCACCGGTTCCAAACGAAGGAAACAATTGAGGTAATTGATGTGATTGGTTTCTATGTCCAGAATTATAATGTGGAGTAATTAAATCTCCATATCTAGATTCTTCAGGTCCATTGTTATCCCAACTATTATAAAATGGATCACCAGGACCATTATGTTTAAACCTTCCTAATTCTGTAGTATTTCCATTTGCATATACACGAGATGATGCTGAACCTTCTAGTTGTATATGTTCTATTGTTGGCTTTCTTTCAGGTATGCGAGGTCTTTCTAATATGTGAGGTTCTATTGAAACATTAAAGTCCGGTTTATTTCTTCCAGGAACATTTCTTTTCATTTGACAAAGTACTGTATCATCGTAGTATCTTATCATTTTAAAGAATTCTGAATATTTAAACGGTCCAAAATGCTTTAGCCAATAGTGATTATCATAAAATACAACATCATCATAATATGTTTTATATTTTGCTCTAGGATCTCCAACTAGGTCATTAAATTCTATTCCACCTAATTGATGTTCCATGTCAATGTTTATTTGGTCAACTGGTGTAAGTTGTATTGAAACTCTATTTACATCAGCAGGGTGGCCGCTAGGAACTTCAGCTTTTTTATTATAAGAAAGATTACCTTCTAATGTGTTTTCTTGTATTCTTATTTTTTGTTGGCCAGCATTTAGTCCAATTGAATTTGGAACAATTGTTGCAACTTTTTCAAAAGATTCTATAAAATCAACTGTTCCATTAAATCCACTTGCTGTAATATTAGTGCTTCTATTTGATTGGAATGGTCGTTCAATATCCTGATTTGGATGTGAAGATCTAATTATAGATCCATCACCTAACGCATACGTTTTTAAATCTGCTCCTAATGAATATCTTGCAATAAGGTCGCTAAATGATGATGTATATGTATTACCATCAATAGCCATTGGATTAAGCACGTGATTATTGAATGCAGATTCAGACAACGGCTTCATCCAAAAACGAAATTCTTGTAAGGATCCACTAAAATTGTGATAGTCAGTAACACGATTTCCATCTTGTTCGTTAGAAGATGAAACATTGTTTATTGACCAATTTCCACTATTTACAGCTCCTCCTATAAAGAACGAGTCAAAGTTTGCGGCATACGTACCTACAGTATATCCATTATCAGATGAATGGGTGTTTTCAGGCGTTAAAAAACTACTACTAACCCATTGTGTATCTATATATCCATCAGAATTCCAACTTGCATTTGCAAAAAATCCTGTAGAAGTGCTTCCCGTAGTCTTTAAGCTTGCTGATAATTGATGTGTAATTGTGCCTCTTGACCAATCAGTAGACTTCTTACAATGTAAATTATATGTAAAGTTTTCAGCATTAGATGCAGAAACAGTTGTTGCAGTAGGAGAGTTTCTACTAACCATTACGTTCCACCAATCTCCATCATATATTGGGGCCCAATCGGTTACAACAGATATAAATTCTTCATTAGCTCCTGGATATTCATGAGTCTTTAATGCAAATTTTACTCTACCATATTTACTATCATCGGCTGTAGAGAATATTGCACCAATAGATGAAGTTGCATAGTTAGTAGCTCCAGTGATTGTTGATGCATGTTCAACAGCAATAAATGAACTTGAATTTATTTGAGCCATCACCATGTCTTTCTTGTTGGCGTTGTTTTTAAGCTCTTGGAACTGGCTTTTTCCACATTTTAAATTAAAGTCTTTTAGATCAGGAAGCTTAAACCTAAATTCTACCGTATCTGGAAACTGACTTCTATTTCCGTTATCTGCCATTATGGTTGGATTAACTACTTCATCCCAAGATGCAGTAATATTTGAGTTTCCAGTAAAGTTTAAACCATAATTATAAGTGTCATATTCAAAATATTCGTTTGAAAAATAATCAATTGGTACAGTTCCACCCCATTCTTTTATTCTAAACAGGGTTCTAGGTATACCATAAATATTCATATATGCATGAAGATTTTCTTTTGTACCCTTTGTTTTCATTAGGTGTGGTAAATTATTTAACAATCTTTTTCCAAATTCTAACCTAACATTTTCTCTAGCAATAGAATGTGAAGTTTGATAAAAGTCTGACGCATATATTCTTGATTGTGAAAATTCAGAAGTACCACCTATATAACTTCCAGAAGCATATTGATTATCTGGTGATTCCCAAAATGACCAATCGTTTGTTTCAAAATAGTCAAATTTATCGCCATAACTTCCTGAATTATCTGTTCCTATTACATAAGTCCAAAGGTCTTGTTCATTTGATTTCAAACACTGGCTATATCCTAAAGACTTTAATCCCATGTAAATTAAATCTTTCGATATCATATCTGAGCCACTGAATTGTCCTTCAATTAGACTTGCATCAAGTGCATTGTGTCTGTCCCATGTTTCAGGAATTGCAGTTACATAAAGATAGATATTGTCAAAAAACTCTCCAATCATATGAACAAATTTAATATACTCTCCATTTATATTTGCATCAGTTCCTAGTGTAGGATCGTCGTGAATATGTAAAGGTACTGCAGTATTTTGTAGTGAATGAATGTTTTTATCATCATACATTGATGCAGATGAAATTGCACCATCAAACCAATCAATTGCTTCTGATGAAGTTACAGAGAGATTAGTGTGTGGTGTTTTAGGTGTTTGGACTAATGATAATTTTGGCCATGTTGAAGGATAAAAGGTTCCTAATGAGCTAGCTTCATTTGATGCAGATTCTTGATATAGAAACTTTTCATATCCATCAAACTTAGAAATTATATTATTTTTTTGTGTTTTAAAGTTTTGTACATTCTTTGTATAATAATACGACCCTGTTACATCTGAGTTGCTTTGTGTTGCCAAAGAATTAAATGATAAATCAGCTATTTTACCATCATAAAATTCTAATTGTGATAACTTATACTGGAAATTTGTTAATCTTTGTTTTGCAGAACCAAACCGAACAAAGTGTTCATATTTTCTATAATCAACACTAAGTCTTACGTTATCTAAACTACTTGAAAAATACCTATTTAGTACCTTATTAACGACTTCTTCTTTTGCGTCAGTTAGTGTATTCCAATTGTAAAAGTTTGATGTTCCAGGACCAAGACCATCTGCACTTCCAGCACTAAAATTTGGGCCGGATAAAAGGTTAACTTGCTTTTCTATATCTGGAGATTCTACATAAACAGTTTCTTGTACAGGAGTTATCATTTCTTGAACAATCCAACATGGCTGTTTTGTCTTTACTTCAATAGGAAGTGGTTCATATAGTTTTAATACTATAGAATATGGAAATTCTGGAGTTGTGAGCTTGTCTATAGACCAGTTTACTGCAAGTGGGGTAAGTCCATCACCAAAATTAATATGTACATCTACCCAATGTTCTACAGATCCTTTAATAGATAATTTGTCTGCAAAATCTTCAAAGATTTCTTTTTCTAATTGTGTTGCATTAGGACTAATCTTTAATCTTATTTCCCGTCTGCTAGTACTTATTTCATCAACAAATAGATCATTTAAACCTAGATTATTACTACCAACTAATGTTCTAAAAAAGTTATATTTTACAACAAAAGTACCTGCACTTACATAATTTCTAATATCATTGTGTAAATCTAGAAAGACAACTGAATCATCATTTACTGTACCATCATCAAGAATTCCTCCTTCAGCAACTTTATATGATGTTATGTCAGGTACTGAAAATAATTTTGTTGTACCATCACTTGAAAATATATGTAATTCTACAACGTCTTCAACATCTATTGCCTTACCAAAGTCGGATAATATCGCCTTTGATGGAATAAGTCTTAAGTCCTCCTGTTTATATTTAGTGTTCCAAGTCATTATGATTCTTGTATCCTTGTATTTCTACCTGTCCTTTTGGACGGAAGAGTTGTTCGTACAACTTGTTGCTGTGGCCTAACGGTTGGCTGTTGTTTACGTCTCGGTCTAGGCTGTTCAGAAACTCTAGAGACTGCTTGGGTTTTTGTAGGCCTTGAGACTTTTTCATCAGGTACTTCGTTTTCTTTTGGTTCTGGACCATATTTTGGAACTCTCCATGGGTTAAATGTTCTATAAGAATCTCGTATATACCATTCTTCATTTACAGAATCCCAAGCTGTTCTAAACCATTCATTATTTTCTTCATCATAATCAAACCAACCGTCTGTTATTTTGTAAGTGTCATTGTGTTGAAGGTCTTCTATTACTTCTCCTGTTGCAGCTCCGAATCCTATAAATTCATTAGTTTCTGGATTAAGAATTTGGTCTCTTTCAATTATTAAACCACCTACACATAAAACATATATTGAAGGTGTTTCAATTGTTCCACGTTCATTTTTTATTCTACACGTATAATATCCAGTATCAAAAATTGTTCCATTTATTAAAGATAATTTTTTTGTTCTAGAAACAACTTTATTACTAATTTTTTTTCTAGTTTCTAGTCCATGCTTTGCAGGGTTATCAGAATTATATATCCATTCATATGTCAATCCATCTTCGATTTCAATATCATCTTCTGCAAGATAGCTATATGCATCTGCAACCAATACTCTACTATGATTTCCAGAAAATCGAAAAACAGTAGCAGATAATCCTGGATCGTCAAAAATAGAAATATCATCAGATATTTTTCCGTCAACTGTTCCTAGAGATGGAAAAATGATAATACCAGTTGTTTCTCCAGAATTAGGATTTGATCGTAATATTGGAGCTCCTTTAGGACCATATACTACAGCTGGTAATAGTTCAGTCATTGAAGTATCTACTACTTCTATGTATTGGTCTCGTTCTAAAACATATCGCTGTGGGACTATAACAAAGTCTTGGCCAATAGCGTCGCTATTTACCTGTGAAATAATATTTCCGTTAGGATCTCTATGTGTTTTATCTGCTGCTGTTTCCAAATACGCTAATTCCGTATTTATTTGAAACTGTTCAACATTTTCGGCAATAATATGTGCACCTGCATCCCAAGGATAATAATCATCTTGTACAGTTACAATAGAAACAGCTCCATTATCTGGCTGAAGTATCGTCGCGTCTCTTTCTCCTACAAAGTCTGTTCTAGGGGAAAGAGGTTTTTCTTTTACCGATTGTACGGTTTTTTGACTTCTATATCTTGGTTTTGCCATTTTAATCAACTATCTTAAATGTTAAATCATCATCAAATATTTTTCTAATATTTCCACCACCACTTACACTTTTTATTAGAAACTTATATCTTCTGTTTGATTCTAATTGGTCCATCCATATGTCAAAGTAATTTCCACTACCATCACAACTTAGTTGTGTATATGATTCGTCATAATCAATAACTGTTTCTCCAGTATTATAATCTTGTATTGACCAATATGAAGACGTTGGTAAATGCTTAATTATCATATTTTCAGATGCAGTTGCATATGTTTTAACAGGATATCGTTCTCTACCTACAACACGTATTCTTTCTTTACTGTCTCTGTGGATTAGTTCTCTATTATTTCGTACATATACAAAAACATCACCAGTAATGTCAAGTTCGGACAACCCGGTTAGGTTTAATATATTATCATCCCATGCAATTTCTAATTTAGGGTGATATATTGTATGTGTTTCCTTTGAAAAGAATGATAGTTGTCCAAAATTACTTCCATTCGATTCTTGCAATTCAGGTCTTAATACAATGAATCCGTCATTTGCTAGGGCTTGGCCTCCATTCCAACTACCACTAATCCAACCAGTAACAATGCCTGTTACATCAAGCGATAAGTCTGTAGTTTCATATTCGAATGTTTGGCTAGCTCCGCTTGCAGTCCACCAACTTCCACCTCCTACGTTCGTAAGGTTAGCAAAGCTTGCAGTAGTTCCAGTTGTCATTGCTGCACTTGCAGTTTGCCAGGCTGTTCCAGCTGATTCTCCGTCTCTATATGTCCAACTAACACCTTCAGTTGTTTTAGGGTTGTGAGTAGATCTACCAACTCCCATTTCCCAAGATTGAGAAACCGCATATGCCTGTATTTCATATGTAAATGGTATAGCAACAGCTTCATGTGTATATAGTTTTAGAGTTGCTTTGAAAGTATCTTTAATGTGACCATCCAGTATGGATTGTGAAATATATCCTAAATTAAACTTAGTAAGTATTCTGGAATTAAACGTATTATTCGTTGAAGACTCAGATATTATCTTTTCAATTTGTAGTACTTGGTCTATGCCAGTATTTCTATTCTCATACTGCTCATACATAGTTGAATCAATAGACGATGTTATATTATATATCATAATTATGCTCCTACTATTCTTGCTTCTATATCTGTATCTGGATATTTTACTTCAAATATAGAAGGATCCATTGACGGATAAATAATATTATTTTTTGTAGCTTCACCAATATCATAATAGTTTCCAGAATATCCAGAATCTGTATCGAACCTATTAGATATTGTTAAGTTTAGAATAGACTGTACTCCTTCGACTTGGTCTAAAACTGCAGCTAGGTCTGAAACAGAGATTGGTTCATTTATTTGCCATTTCTCAATAGCAAAATAGCGCTTTGCTTCATCAATAGTTTTAAGTAATACTTCTTTGGTTATTACATCAGGCCTAGGTAATATTTCAAATCTAACTCCAATGTTTATAATGTGGGCATTTTTTAAATTAATTCCATCAGTTAACATTCTATATTTTTTAAGATACGTTTTTAGATTTGTTTTTGTTGCTAAATTAGAGGATAATAGTTGTTTTGACGAGTTATACGATAGTGTATATATGTTTATGGCCAAAGGATTAAAATCATCATTGCCTGTTCCTTGTGAATTTTGTTCATCACGTTCAACATAAGCTTTTGCAATACTACCGTATTTTCCTGGAAGAGAATATACTCTTGCAATATAATCTTCCTTTGTAACTGCTCTATTTTGTGATGCATAAGCTGCCATTGCATTTTGTCTAATTTCTTCAACAGTTTCCTGTCCTCTACCACCTGTTGCAGGACTAGGATTTGTACAAGCCATAGAATCTTGTGCAAACTTTATAACTCCTTCGTCTAATCCTTCTGATCCACCAATAAATTCCTTAAATGTAATGTCTGTAAGGGTTTTTGATGCAACATTAGCTTCTATTCCACCACCAGTATAATATCTAACAACTAATGTTGTATCAGAAGGTGCTTGACCATATCCTCTAGTAAACAATACATTTGTTGGATCATACGCGTTGTCTAATCCTGCAGTATTTCCATATGGTAACTGCATTCCAATGTTTATAGGATTTGGAAGTATTATTTCATCAGCATTTGCAGATACTCCTGCTCCAAAATGTAATTCTATTTGGTTATCTGAAGTTATTTTTTTAGTAAATCGCTTAGGCACACGTCTTAGTGATAATATGTATGGTACTGAGTCTTCGTATGGAGATAATAAAGGATCTACCGCTTCTCCTTGTTTTATTTCAGTGTAAACTGTATCCTGAGCTAAATAGTCTACTTCATACCATCTATTTCCATCAATGTCTTTGGCGTCTACAATGTCAATTATATTATTTGGTTCTAATCGTATTCTATCAAACTTTTTAGGCGAAGTAAATGTAAAGTTTTCAGATTCTAATTTTCCAGAAATAGCTTTAACACTTTTCTGTAATAGGTAAAATTGAGGAACTCCTGTTGTTTCATCTACCTTATATATTGATACATCAGTTTGGTTATTTGAACTTGAAAATCCAAAGTTTACAGCTTCAAGTGTTCTAAATTCAACATCAGCATTTTCTGTAGATTTCATTGTCATTCCTTCTTGCAATTCTTGAGCATATCTAAAATCTGGTGCAATGTTTACTCCACTTCCAATAGCTGGTACTAAATGAAATATATCTAAAGTTGTAGTTGCAGCTGCGGATGGTTGAGGTTTATATCCCAATGCTTGAGCAATATCGTATATATTTTGAGAATCTTCAGCATGCAATAGCATGGACTCTTTAAGTTGATTGTCTATATACATTGATAATACATCACCAACATATGCTGCCATTTCAATAAACATCATTCCAGGAGATGTTTCATTAAAGTCAGTATACGTGTCAGGAAAGTACACCTTTGCAAAATTAACTAGCTTTTCTCTAAACTGAGAAAAGTCTTTATTCAAATATTTTACTTCTTTTTTTACTAATGCCATTATTCTGCTCCTATTACGACAACAATTGATTCTTCATCAAACCTATTTCCTGCTAATGTGAAGGATATGCTTATTCTTACACCATTAAAATTATCACTAAAACCATATGATTGGTCTGCTACTGCGACAATTAAATCAGTTACAATAACGTAAGGTAAAAATTTTGTTATTGCATTACTTATTTCTTCCTCAATATTTACCATCATTTCATCCATATTAGGGTCAAATAAGAAGTCATATATACTAGTGCCCAATTCAGGGTGAAAAGGTCTTTCTCCTTTTCTAGTTAATATTAAGTTTTTAAGATTAGCTTTTGCTGCATCTATTGTCAACCTTGTCTGTGGGAATGGTGCTCCGCTAGCTTTTACCATTGGTAAGTCTATCCCTACAGCAATTCTATCGTCTTCATCTGCAGGGTTTATTCTAAATATTTTTCTAGCAGGTATTGCCATTTATTAAGGTCTTTTTTTGTTTGCTTTTTCGTCTATTTTTTTCATCAAGGCAGAATAGTCTTTTGTTAATACTTCTGCCATATCATCACTAACTTGTACATGTTTTCTATCTTGTGGAAGCATTTGCTCTATAGTTGGTTTTCCTCCAAATATTTCACCTGGAGATTGCATACCCATCATAGAGGCCATTCCTGCTTTTCCATCTGAAAATGTTTTACCACCCATAGTTTTCCATTCTTCGTTTGCTGTTTCATTCAGTATCTTATTTAAAACAGGATCTTTTGTGAACTCAACAATTTTTCTTTTCTTAGGTTTAACCGTTCCTTGTTCATGCGGGTTTTTTGGTGATTTTGCCATTTCAGTTAAATTCATCCCATGCTTAATGTGTTCAGGTGTTAGCTGCTTTTTGGTTCCTAAAGCTTCACTGAGTTCTTGACGAACTACTGCTCTTACTTCTTCTCTAACTGCTTTTTTTATTATTTCTAATAGTTTTTTTGATGTGCTCATAGTATTTCTCGTTACTTATATAAATATCGTATTGATTATGTTTTTAGTCACTATATCCAAGGTAATGGTCCGATGGGTGGAACTCCTGGTATTATAAACGTTCCTGTTGGAAACCAACTTGCAAGTATTGCGCCAAATTGCATTCCCATTGTTAATGCATCTGCTCCTGCATCTCCAACTGAAAAAACACTATCAATTGGTGGTGGGCTTGCAGGTGGTATTGCTATTCCTGGTAAAAAACCAGGTACCATACTTGCTGCAAAGATGACTATTCCATTTTTTAATAGCAGTCCAGCATTATCATTATCTGAATTCCAACCTGCTAAAGTACCTGCCATAGCTGATTCTGCTACTTTTATTGTTGAAGATGGAGCTGGTGCCATAACTAACGCAGCTCCAGCGGCTACTGCTTGGGCCCAACCTTTACCAGCGTCTCCTTGGGTTTCTCCACCTGGAACATTTGAGCCAAAGTTGGCGTTATATACGTTTGCAAATAATGGTGCAGCGAATGGCATAAATTCTCCTAGTTTGTTTTTGTACAGAAACTGTTTTGGCTCAGTATATCTGGTGCAGAAGACTTTAAACTTGAATAGTCTGCTGCATTTATTGGTGTTCCGCTTGGTCC